>Ga0134128_10000034_pt1 | contig 183340 bp, 156 predicted proteins | sample KB31754_FD_96462 | JGI IMG/M metagenome (GOLD analysis project Ga0134128, IMG submission 96462) | Terrestrial soil microbial communities with excess Nitrogen fertilizer from Kellogg Biological Station, Michigan, USA - KB3-175-4 | ecosystem: Environmental > Terrestrial > Soil > Unclassified ...
GCGGTGTTGGTCAGGGTGAAGCTCGCCGGGGTAGCGATGCCGCTCACCGCCGCGGTTATCGAATAAGCGCCGGCCACCGTGTTTGCGGTCGCGGCTACGCTGGCAATGCCGCTTCCGTTGGTTGTGGCGGAGAGCGCGCTCAGTGTCGCGCGGGCTCCGCTGGAGCCTGGAACCGCCGTGAACGTGACCGTCGCGCCGCTCACTGGGTTGCCGAAGGCGTCGTCTACTGTCACACTTAGCGGCGTTCCGAATGCCGCGGCAGCCACTGACGATTGCGGCGTTCCGCCGGTGGCGGTCAACGCTGCGGCTGTACCTGCGGTGTTGGTCAGGGTGAAGCTCGCCGGGGTAGCGATGCCGCTCACCGCCGCGGTTATCGAATAAGCGCCGGCCACCGTGTTTGCGGTCGCGGCTACGCTGGCAACGCCGCTTCCGTTGGTTGTGGCGGAGAGCGCGCTTAGTGTTGCCCGCGCTCCGCCGGCGCCGGGAGCCACCGCAAAGGCGACTGTCGCGCCGCTCACTGGGTTGCCGAAGGCGTCGTTTACCGTCACGCTTAGTGGTGCTCCGAATGCCGCGGCGGCCACCGACGATTGCGGCGTTCCGCCGGTAGCCGTCAGCGCTGCCGCTGTGCCTGCGGTATTGGTTAGCGTAAAGCTCGCCGGTGCGATGCCGCTCACCGTCGCGATGATCGAATAAACGCCGGCCACGGTGTTTGCGGTCGCGGTTACGCTGGCAACGCCGCTTCCGTTGGTCGTGGCAGAGGCCGCGCTCAGTGTCGCGCGGGCTCCATTGGCGCCTGAAGCCACCGTAAAGGCGACTGTCGCGCCGCTCACCGGGTTACCGAAGGCGTCGTCCACCGTGACGTTTAGCGGTGCTGCGAATGCCGCGGCGGCCGCCGCGGATTGCGGCGTTCCGCCGGTAATTGTTAGCGCTGCCGCTGGGCCTGCGGTGTTGGAAAGAGCGAAGGTCGCCGGGGTTGTGATGCCGCTCACCGTCGCGGTGACCGAATAAGCGCCGGCCACCGTGTTCGCGGTCGCGGTGACGCTGGCAACGCCGTTGGCACTGGTCACCGCCGTTCCGGCGCTAAGGGTTGCGCGGGCTCCGCTGGTGCTGGGAAGCAGAGCGAATGAGACGGTGGCGCCGCTTACCGGGTTGCCAAAGGCGTCGTTCACCGTCACGCTGAGGGGCGCTCCGAATGCCGCGGCTGCTACTGCCGATTGCGGCGTTCCGCCGCTGGCTGTCAACGCGCTTGCCACGCCTACGGTGTTGGTCAGTGAAAAGCTAGCCGGAGTCGCGATCCCGCTCACCGACGCAGTAACGGTATAGCCGCCGACGGCTGTATTTCCAATGGCGGTCACAGAGGCTTGGCCGCTACTGTTGGTTGTCGCCGAACCGGCGCTCAGGATCGCGGCCGCGCCGCCAGATCCCGCGACCACGGTGAACGTGACAGTTGCGCCGCTGAGCGGATTTCCGAAGGCGTCGTTCACCGTCACCGTTAGTGGATTTGCGAACGCGGTGGCCACAACGGCGGTCTGCGGCGTGCCGACACCGGCGCTTATGGCAGCGGCCGCACCCGCCGAGACATTGGCGGTGATCGAGCCCGTCATAGGTTGGGCATTGCTGGCCAGACTTAACGTCGCCTGGTGCGCTCCGAGGCTGGTGGCGAGCGGCAAGATCTGGATAGCGAAGACGCAGCCGCCGCGTGGCGCCATCGTGACCGGAGCTGGGGCCGACCCACAGGTATGGACGCCGGACAGTTCGAAGTCGCTGCCACTGACCGCGGCGGCGACTCCGGTCGCGTCGACCAGCCCGATGTTCGCCACCGGCACGCTCGCCTCGCCCGCAGCCGCACCGGCGGCGACCTGATCGTCGGAGAGCATCATCGCCGGCAAGGCGAGGCCGGTGCGGTCGAGTTCGACGATACCAGCAGAGTCCGCGATGTAAAGGCTTCCGCTGGAACCAACTGTGATATTACCCGGTTGGCTCAATGAGGCTGCCAGCACGGTCGCGAGTGGAGTACAGCAGATGGCCGGTGGCGTTGATGCGTTTGGGATGCGCTCGACGGTGCGGCTGGCCTGGTCCGCAACCAGCAAGTCGCGATCGGGTTCCAGGGCCACACCGCTGGGCAGAGCCAGGCCGTTGTTCGCATTGGCGAGAACGGTCACGCTGGTGGCGGGGCCGGAACCGCTCCAGCTTCCGGCTGGGATCTCGTACACGTCGCGTGCGGCGGGGTCGGCGACGTAAAGGTTTCCGGAGGAGTCTCCGGTAATCTGTTGCGGCTGGTTGAAACCAGTCGTGCGGGCGAGGTCAGCCACGTCAGTTGCAGACCCGCCCGGGCTGACTGAGGGGTTGGCCAGTTCGTAGATCTCAGCGGCAGCAGTGTCATACACGAATAGGTTGCCGTTTCCATCCGTGTAGGTTGCGGCGGCGCCGTTGAAGCCGCTGGGGGTGATGTCCGCCGCCGTGCTGGCGCCGGCAAAAAGAGCACCCAGATGGCCGTCGGTCAGATCGGCGAAATAGAGGTTGCCGCCGCCGTCAATGCTGATGCCCGCGAGCCGATCGGTGCCATTGCCGGTAAAGTTCACGCTGGCAAAAATGCTGCCGTTCTTATAGACCGAAGTGCCGCTGGTTGAAAACACCACACCGGCGGGATCGACCACGACACTGCTGGCGCCACTCGGCAGTGCAGTCGCAGCAATCGCACCGGCGGATGCGAGGACCGGACCGACGCCCTCGCCGGACAAGAACATGTGGAAGACGCCCCCGCTCTGGCTGACGATGGTCAGCTCGCCCCGCCGCAGGCCCGCAGCCTGTGGAGAGAAGACAATGTTCATGTTGCAAATGGCCAAGCCAGTACCGTGGTCGGCGAGGTACCGCGCGCACCCAAACGGGTTGAACGTGCTGGCATCGGCCGGATCCTCGGTGAAGTCGGGCACGCTGGTGCCTTCGGAGGTGAAGGTGATGGAGCTCAGCCCGGATCCATTGGTAGTTATAGTCAGTGGAAAACTGCTACTCGATCCGATCCCAGCCCCAAATTGATTGTTCAGCGTGAAAACACCGGAGGAAACCGCCCCGCTCGCGCTCGCCGTCACCGTAAACGATCCGGCGGTGCCGTCGCCGCTGGCGATGATGGAGGCGAAGCCGGCGCTGTTCGTGATCGCGCTGGGCGCGCTCAGATTCGCGCCTGCACCGGCGCTGCCCCAATTAACCGTGAAGTTCACCACGACGCCAGAAATGGGGTTGCCGAAGGCATCGGTGGCGATTGCCTCCAATGGCGCCGCGAAAGGGAGCGTAGCAATCGCCGACTGGGAATTGCCGGCGGCCGCCCTAACCGCATTGAGGGCGGCGGCACTCACGGCAAAGGAAGTTGAAGTTGCGGTTATGGCGCCAGCGGTGGCGGACATGGCATAGCCAGCTCCGGCGAGATTGACGCTCGGACTGAGGGTTATGCTTCCCCCGCTGAGAGTGCCAGCTACGGTTCCATGCAGGGTGTCCCCGCCGGGATTCTGACCGGCTGTAAGGCTCAAAGTGACGGTGGTACTGTTATCAGCGACCTCCGGGTTGCCGAACGCGTCTTGCTCGGCGACAGTTACCGAAATGGCCGTGCCCGCAACCACTGCCGCCGGTGGTTCGGTAGTGAAAACCAACTGCGCCGCCGCACCGGGCAAGTTGGTCAAGCTGAAGGTAGGCGTGGCGGTAATTCCGGGGGTGGTAGTTGTAATAGCCACTGAGAAAGCCTGCCCGCGTGCAACGCTGTTGGCGTCGAGCGCGAGCGTCGCCAGCCCATCATTGCCAGTCACTGCACTGCAGGACGAGCAGAGGGCCGATTCCCCGCCTGCGGCTTGGCCAGGAACCGCCGTGACGCCCACGCCCGCCAGCGGATTGCCGCCCGCATCGGTCGCCTCCACAACCAAGGAGTAAGGACCATTGGCCGGCCCGGATCCACTGCTTCCCGCCGCGCCGTTCACCGACACGGCCACTAACCGGCTGGCCGCCACCCCGGCACCTGTCAAGTTGATGGCCGCTGCCGCAGCGGCGGCACCGGTGAACAAGGGCTGCACCGTGGAGTTGTGTGGTCCGGTGGTCGTCGGCAGAAAGTTGAGCGCCAGCGTGCAAGTTCCGCCCGCGACCACCGGCTGTTTGCGGCAGCTGTCGCCCGGGGCGGACTGGTATTCCGCGTCCCCGATCTGGTACGAACTGAACTGGAGCGGCGCGCTACCGATGTTTGTCAAGCTCAACTGCTGAGCCTTCTGGCTGCCATTGACCGCCTGACTGCCGAAAGCCAGCGTCGCATTGCCGGCGGACAACAGGTCGAGTGCGCCCGCCTGGCGGTCGGCCGTAAGAACGTCGCCGTAAGCGGCCACCGCCAATCCCTCAATGGCAAAGGCGGGCTGTGGCATGGTGTAGCTCGCAGCCGGCGTGCTCGCCACGGTGCCATTAGTGGCGAGGAATTCACTTACCGTCGTGCCAGACTGCACCGAAAAGTTTTGCCCGACGGCGTAGACATCGCCGGCGGCGTCGAGGGCGAGCGGTCCGCCCAGCAAGGCGTTATCGTCAAGGTAGGTTGAGATCACGCCAGTCGCGGCGTCGCGGCGGGCAATTCTAAACTGTGCGGCGGAGGCATCAAACTCTAGGAAATACAGGTTCCCGGCGGCGTCGCACGCCAGGCCGCCGGCGATATTGGTTTCATTGGGAGATTCGCCATTGTTGGTGCTAGGCACAAAGGCGTAGGTCTCCACTCCCGACGGCGAAAACTTGTCAATGACCGCTGCCGGATAAGGAAAGTACTCTTCAATCGTTTCTAACGCATATACGTTACCGCCTCCGTCTACAGCCAATAAGCCGAAATCAGGGACAGCGATGGACTGTCCGTTATTTTCGGAGAGCGGATTGGAGCCAAACTCGGTCGAAGTAACGGCGCTCATATTCAAACTGGTGATCGCGCCTCCGGCGTTGGAAAACTTGAAGAGATCTGAAACCCCGACGGGTGATGCCCCCGACGTCCATGCAACATGAGACGCTGTGCCTACGGCATAAATATTTCCAGCCCCATCCATGGCCACAGAGTAGCGAGCGGAGACAAATGTATTATCGGGAAACGAGGGCGAATTGGCCGGCCCGGTGCAGGTCACGGCCGAGCGGTTGGCGATCGGCGCTCCGCAGAGGGCAAGGAAATCGGCAGTAGCGCCAGGTCCCGGCCAGGTCGCTGATCCATTCATTACAAAGTACACGTTGGTCCCGTCGGTGGCCAACCCGGTTATTGGGTCGGCTTCGATGTTGCCGAAGAAATCGGGAGGGCCATACGAGACGCGGGAGGCGGTGAGCGGATAGGTTACCTGCCCGCCCGAGCCTAAGCCTTCAATATACGTGGTCTGGACAATGGCGCCGGACGAGCTGATCAGTTCGACGGCGCCCTGGCGCTGGCCGGGGTAGCGCGGGTTGAAGTCCACCGTGACGGTGCAACTTTGGCCGTTAAGGTAGTTGCTGCCTCCCGTGCAGGAGCCCGGTGAAATTGCGTCCTGGGTGAAGTCCTTGCCTCGAGACCCCTGGGTGAGTACCGCAACCGCAGCTGCGGTGGATGAGGCGAGCGTCACGCTCCCGGTAAAGCTGAAGGTGACGGTGAACTGCGCGCCGGGTGCGGGGCCATTGACCGGCGCGCTCACCGGATTGACCGGCCCTTGCGCCCGGCACACCGGACCCGCGAGCCAGACCAACGCTCCCAGTAAAATGGCCGCTGCCCGCCACGGCTGCCTGCCACGCGCCCATTGATAGGCGCGGGCCCCAGCGCGGCTACCGCCGCGCGCCCCGCTTGGGCGCAACGCCGGAGTGGGGACCCCAGGAGCCCCTCTCCGGCGTTGCGCCACGCGAGGGCCGCGCCGCATATTTGTCGGGGGCGGGCCGGGGACCCCGGTTCCGCAGCCTTTCGCGCCGACTTCGCCCCGCAGTGCAAACGGCGCGACCGCCGCGTATTGAGTTCCCGCCATTGCTCGCTCCTCTGAGGTGGCTGGGGGGCGCCACGATCGGTAACCTACTTCGCGGGAATTATACCGTATCCGTTTGATCTTTTCGTTGACAGACTTGCGCAATCAGGAGTGAGTCCCGGACTCGGCGACTCCGTTGACCACGCCTCCGGCGCATGCCGGGCTGGAACAGAGGCTCACCTCTCTTCGCTCCAACCCGCAGCGACTCCGCAATGCCGCGTCGCTGCCACCGTCTCCGGCGACGGGAAGACGAGGCGGAATTCACTTCACGGTCGCACGAAACTATAGGCAAGTAGAACACGACTAGCGGGCTTGGGCTTGGAGGACGCGGTTCCAGCCTTGGAGGTCGCGATGGATTTCGACTTGTTGCCAGTCGGAGGAGTGAAATAGGGCGCGAACGCTGAGGGCGGAGGCGTAGCCTAATTCCAGGATCAACCAGCCGCCGGGGCGGAGGCGTTCGCGGGCGGCGGGGATAAGGCGGCGGTAGATTTCGTCGCCTGCGGGGCCGGCGACGAGCGCGAGGTGGGGCTCGTGATCGCGGACCTCGCGCGCCAGCTCGGGCAGTTCGCTTTCGGCCAGGTAGGGAGGATTGGAAACAACCAGGTCGAGCGGGCCGGCGATGCCGGCTAACAGGTCGGTTTCCGAGAATTCGACGTTGGCGCCGAGGGCTTTCGCATTGGCGCCGGCCAGGGTGAGGGCGGCGGGTGAAATATCGGTCGCGATAACCCGGGCGCGGGGGCGCTCGAGAGCGAGCGTGATGGCGATACACCCGCTGCCGGTGCCGACGTCGGCGATGCGCACGGTTTGATCACCGGGAAGGAGATCGAGGGCGGCCTGGACGACCAGTTCGGTTTCCGGACGCGGGATGAGAGCGTCGGGGCCGACCGTGAAAAGACGTCCGTAGAATTCCTGTTCGCCAACAATGTGCTGCAGTGGTTCGCCGGCGGCGCGGCGTTCGAGCCATGCCCGCCACTGCAATGACTGATCGGCGGTGAGCTCGGCCTCGGGATGGGCATACAAGTAGGAGCGCTCGCGTCCGAGGACGCGGGCGAGCATCACCTCGGCGCTTATCCGCGGCTCACGCGCCGCGACGGCCTGTGCCAAGGCCTGTTGCAGAGTGGGCATGGGAAGCAAGACGGGCCAGACTCTCGCTGTAGGGCGCGCGGGCGATGCCGTGTTCGGTGATGATGGCGCTCACGTAGCGGTGCGGAGTTACGTCGAACGACGGATTGGCGACGGGGACGCCTTCGGGGGTGATGGCGACGCCGCGCAAGTGGGTTACCTCAGTAGGCGAGCGCTGCTCGATCGGGATCTGCTCGCCCGAGGCGAGGGTCAGGTCGAGGGTGGAGACAGGCGCAGCGACGTAGAAGGGGACCTGATTTTCCCTGGCGAGCACGGCGACCGAGTAGGTGCCGATCTTGTTGGCGACGTCGCCATTGGCGGCGATGCGGTCGGCGCCGACGATGACGGCGGCGAAGTTGCCGGTGCGGAGGAAGTGGCCGGCCATGTTGTCGGTGATGACGGTGGTGGGGATGTTGTCCTGGTGCAGCTCCCAGGCGGTGAGACGCGCGCCCTGGAGATAGGGCCGGGTTTCGTCAGCGAAGACGGCGATTTGCTTGCCCTGTTCGACGGCGGCGCGAATCACGCCGAGCGCGGTGCCGTAGCCGGCGGTGGCGAGGGCGCCGGCGTTGCAGTGGGTGAGAACGCGTCCGCTTTGGGGGAGGAGATCGGCGCCGTGGCGGCCGAGGGCGCGGTTGCAGGCGATGTCGTCATCATGGATGGCGTTCGCCTCGGCAATGAGGGCGCGCCGGGTGGCTTCGACGCCATCGGAGGCGTGGGCGGCGGCGCAGCGGCGCATGCGCTCGATGGCCCAGAAGAGGTTGACGGCGGTGGGGCGGGTGGCGCGAATGGTCTCGCAAATCTGGTCGAACTCCTTTTGGAATTCGGGCAGGGTGTTGGCTTTGGAATCGCGGGCGCCGAGCGCGATGCCCATCGCCGCCGCGACGCCGATGGCGGGTGCGCCGCGCACGATCATGTCGCGGATGCCGGAAGCGACCGCATTGTAGTCGCGGCAGAGGACGTAGCGGACTTCAGCGGGAAGCGCGGGCTGATCGAGCAACTCGACGCCAGCCTCAGTCCATTGGAGAGTCGGGATCATGACTATACTTGCGATGCATCGGCGATGCTGTTGCCGCCGCGGAGCAGTTCCTTGTGAGCGGCGCGTACTTCCTGGGCGCCGTACAAGGCCTGGAAGGGGCAGGGCTCGCCGCGGTGGGCGCGCCAGAGCTGGTTGAGGTTGTTGCGTCCGCCGGCTTCCTCGCGCTCGATTAAGCAACGCACGGCGACGACGTTGAGATTCGCTTCCCAGGCGGCTTCGATGGCGAGAATGGTGGAGGCGGCGGTGGTACAGACATCGTCAACAATCGCCACCGATTGGCCGGCACGGACGATACCTTCGATGCGGCGACCGGTGCCGTGGGCCTTTTCCGCCTTGCGCACGAGAAAGCCGGTGATCGGGTGGGCAGTGGTCGCACTGGCGATGGCGACGCCGACGACGATCGGGTCGGCGCCGAGGGTCAATCCGCCGACGGCTTCGGGTGGCGGATGAAGGCGCTGGAGCTCGTCGAGAAACAGGCGGGCGGTGAGCAGGCCGCCGCGCGGGGTGAGGGTGGTGGTGCGGCAGTCAACGTAGTAGTCGCTGGTGCCGCCACTGGAGAGCTTGAATTCGCCCAGGCGGAAGGAGTCGCGGGCGAGCAGGTCAAGAAGTTCGAGGCGTTCGGCGATGAGTTCCGGCATTAGTGCAGGCCTTGGAAATTGTGAAATCCCTGGGTAGAGACATATTGGGCGGCGAACAACGTTCCATTGTACGCGCAGTGAACGAGCCAACTGGCCATGACCGAGCCGCTCGCTGCGCGCACCGCGGTCAGCGCGACGCCGACCAGCACCAGCACCAGCACCGCGGCCCAGGCGCCGCCGAGCTGGGCAGCATGCATCATGCCGAACAAAAAGCCGGTGACGAGAATGGCGAGGATTTGGGGATGCTTCCATCCGGCGATCCAGTTGATGACGATACGCACGAGACCAAGCAGCCAGCCGGGTTCGGCGATCACGGCGAGAAGGGCCAACTCGAGGAGAGTCAGCCAGGAGAGCCAGGTAAAGGGCGTGAGAGTGAGCAGGCGTTGGCGGAAGCGCCAAAATACCACCCCGAGGAGCGCCAGAGCGGCGACAATTCGCGCCAGCGGACGCCAGGCGCGCAGTTCGTCGCGGGTGAAACCTTCACCAAAGGTTGACAGCAAGGTCGGGTAGAGGAGGCCGCGAAAAAAGAACTCCTCGAAGAAAGGGGCGATGGCGACACCGTAGACAAGAAGAGTCCAGGCGGTCTGGGGTGTGAAGAGGCGGTCCATCGGAACGTCGGTGGGCATGGGCAAAAAATGGCCGGCGGCCTGGCCGGCAATGGCCAGCACAACGCCGCCCACAAGCAAGCCGAGGGCGCTCTCGACTTTCACCGCCCGCCAATGGATGGCGCGCCAAAAGCGAACGCCGCGGGTGCGCGCCAGCCAGGCCCAGGCAAGTGCGAATCCGAGGGCCATGCCCAGAGCCTGACCAACAAGCGAGGTCCAGACCAGCTCGACTTCCGGACCGCGGGGAATTCGCTCACCTAGCGCGCGCACCGCAATCGCCCAGACCAGAAACATGATCACGGTGGCGACGCCGATGGCAAGGACGGTAAACACCACCAACAGGGTTAGCTCGAGGCCATTCCAGGGCGGGTCATGATCCGGAGGCGCGGCGGGCGCGACCGCGCTTTGCAGTGGGAGGATTGGGAATTCGCCGTCCACCCATCCATCGTACTTGATTGCCGCAGGTCCCCGCGCGGCCTCCTGCGCGGCTACCTTATCATGTGGCATGCCCGCGAATACCAAGCCGAAGACCGAACGATGGATGCTTGTTGCCGGGTTCGCGGTGATCTACCTGGTCTGGGGAACCACATACCTGGCGATCAAGGTCGGGGTGGCGGAAGTGCCGCCGCTAATTTTTGCGGCGGAGCGATTTATGCCTGCGGGGATGTTGGTGTATGCATGGTGCCGCTGGCATGGCGTTCCGGCGCCGACCGTGCGCGAGTGGGGTGCGGCCGCGGTTCCGGCGGTACTCATGATTCTGGTTGGGTATGGCTGTTTGTTCTGGGGCGAGACGCGGGTCGCGTCGGGGATCGCCGCGGTGATGCCGGCCACCATCCCGGTTTGGGTGGCCCTGCTGGAAAGTCTTGTGTTGCGGCTGGCACCGCTTTCATGGCGGGTAATCGGCGGTGCGGTGCTCGGCGTGGCAGGGGTTACGTTGCTGGTCGGCCCGTTAGGCGGCGGCCGGACCTTGGCGGCCTTGGTGATTCTGATCGGCGCCCTATCGTGGGCGGTGGGGACGGTGCTGGTGAAGCGGCTGCCGCTGCCGAAATCATCGGCGATGAGTTCGGCGGCGCAGATGCTCTTGGGCGGCGCGATGCTCGCCATCGCCGCAGTGGTCAGCGGGCAAGGCGGCGGGTGGCATCCGCTCGCAGCCAGCCGCGGGGCCGTTTTCGCGTGGCTATATCTGGTGTTGGCCGGCTCGGTGCTGGGGTATTCGGCGTACGTATGGCTGTTGGGGCGGGTGTCCGCGACGAAAGTTTCGAGCTATGCGCTGGTCAATCCGGTGGTCGCGCTGGCGGTCGGGTGGATGTTGGCCGGGGAACGGGTAGGGGCCTCGGCGATTTTCGGCACGATCGTGGTTCTTGCCGGGTTGGGACTAGTGCTGGCGCGACCGTTGAAGAAGGATCTAGCGTCGTCCCCATTGAAGGCGGAGGCCGGCGGTTAGGGCGCGGGGGGCGTTGAGGTCGGCTTCCGGCGTGAGCTCGATGGCGTGGCGGCGATTCCAAAGGTTTTCAACGCCGAGGTAGGGAGCGATCGCGGCCTGATCGAAGTCAAAGCCGCGGCTTAGGAACAGATCGGTGTTCCAGAAGGCGGGCAGCGGGAGTGTGTTCTGGTCGTCATCGAAGTTGGCGCCGCCGAAACGCTCGACCGCGGCCAGCCTGAAGCCGCGCACGCGCCATTCACCGCGTGCGGCGAAGTTGTTGTCAGGCACGTGGGCGACGGCGAGACCGACGAGCGAGGCGACGGGGGCGGAGATGACGGGCGAGGTCAGATGAGTGTACGAACCCCAGAGGGTCAAATTGGAACGCGCTTGCCACTGTCCTTCGAAGGTTTCGCCTTTGGGACGGACACGGCCGAGGTTTTGGCGCTGGCGTGTGATGAGGCTTGGCGTGGTTGAGAGCGTCACGCTGGTGACAAGGTTGGCTACGGTACCGTCGAAGTAGGTGAAATCGAGGCGCACCGAAGTGAGAGGCCGAAGTTCGGCTCCGGCTTGAGCGCCGCGATAGCGCTCGGCGGCGAGCAACGGGTTGGCATTAGTCAGAACGTTGCCGGCGCGGAAGGGGCGGTACAACTCGTTCAGCGTGGGCGCGCGGAAAGACTCATAGGCCGAGGCGCGGAGGGAAAGCCAGGGGCGCACGGCATAAACCGTGCCGAGGGCGGGGCTGGTGGCGACGCTCACACGGGTCGGGAACGGGGTGATGCCGCCGGGCGTGCTCTGGAAGGCATCATAGTTCGACCATCCGTCGCGCCGAAGCGTGGCGGTCCAGCTCCAGGAAGTTAAAGGCGACCAGCGAGTTTCGATGAAGGCGCCACTCAAGCGTTGGCGGCCGTTCTCGGCGCGGCTGGTGGAGGTCGCCGGGGGCGTGGTCTCATTATCAACAGCGGTGATGTGGATGTAGCTTGTGCCGCTTGTCAGGCTCCAGCGTTGGCGGGGGCCGGTGTCGGCCAGAGTCCAATCGAGCGCCATGCCCTGGGCGCGGGAGGGGACTTGCTGTTCGAGGGTCAGCCTTTCGCCGGCGCGCGCGGCGGCGATGGAGGAGAACGTCGCATCGAAATCTTCAGACTGAGTGAAGGCGCTGGCGTTCCAAATTCCGTCGTGGTCAATCACGGCGCGGGCGGCGAGCTGCCGCAGACGAGTGCCGTTGACTTGAAGCGCGGTGCCGTTGCGACGCTGTTCGGCAAAATATTCCGACGACACGGTGAACATGGCGGCGGGCGAGGGGATGTAGCGCAGTTCGGGCGACCAGTCCTGGGCTGTGACGCCGGCGTTGGTATCAATGGGGCCGGGCTGGGCGGCGGGAATGTAGCCGCCGACGTGGATGCCGCGTCCGCGCACGGCGAGCGCCAAGCGGCGAGCGGCGATGACGCCGACGCCGTCGGCCAGGCCGGTGGAAAGGCCGCCGCCGCCGGTGCGCAGATCCAGATGCGTGGCGATGGGCGGAGCAGTGTCAATGCCGATGACGCCGGAGAGCGCATCGTTGCCATAGAGCGGCGAAGCGCCGCCGGAGACGACACTGATTCCGCTCACGTCCTGGTCGGGAACACGTAGCCAATCCACCCAGCCGCCGAAGATGTCATTGAGGGGAAAACCATCGAGCAGAACCAGAGCGCGGCTGGCGCCGCTGGAACCGGTGCCGAGCAGGGCGACGCCCTGGGTGGTGGGGTTGGCGGTTTGCGATGAGTTGACGCGGAACGTGCCGAGCGCGCTGGTCTCGCGCAGGATGGAGTCGACGTTGGCGGGCGCGGCGGTGTGCAGGCGCTCGCTGCCGATCACGGAGACGGCCATGGGGACGGCGGCGGTCGATTGGTTGGCGGCGGAGGCGGTGACGGTGACCGATTCGGCGACGGGGGAGGGGACTAATACGATGCGGCCGGCGTGAGCTGGGTCGACCTCAACTCTTGTGTATCCAGGCGCGGTGACGGTCAACTGGCTGGCAGCGGTGGGCGGGGCCAGACGAAAACGCCCGTCGGCGCCGGTGACAGCGCTGGCGCCGCCGGCAGTGACGGTGGCGCCAGCGACGGGCAGGCCGTTGCCGGCGACTACGATTCCGGAGACGGGTGCGGTTTGGGCAGCCGCCGGCCCAAGAAACGCGGTCAGGGCGAGGGCCAGCAGCGCGAGTTTCATGCAGGAATTTTAGCGCAAGAACCGGAGTGCGCCGGTTTTCAGGCGGCGCTAGACTGAGTTTTATGGAAGCCATGACACGAGCCTGGGCGGCACTCGAGGCGCGCGATCGCGCCGCCGATGGGCAGTTTGTTTATTCGGTTCGCACCACGGGAGTGTACTGCCGGCCGTCGTGCGGGGCGCGGCGGGCACTTCCGGAAAACGTGGCGTTTCACGCGACCTGCGCCGAGGCGGAGCGGGCGGGATTTCGGCCGTGCCTGCGCTGCCATCCTGAACGCGCGCGGGAGGATGCGGCCAGTGTCGCGGCCGCGTGCCGAGCGCTTGAGTCAACGGAACGGAGACCCAAGCTGTCGCAGTTGGCGAGGGCGGCGGGATTGAGCCCGTTTCATTTTCATCGTTTGTTCAAGGCGACGACCGGCGTTACGCCGGGGCAGTATGCGGCTGGGCGGCGTGGGGAACGGGTGCGCGCGGCGTTGGCCGGCTCGCGCAGCGTCACCGACGCGCTCTACGACGCGGGGTATCAGTCGAGCGGACGATTCTATGCCGCCGCACAAGCCACACTGGGGATGGCACCGGCACGGTACCGAGCGGGCGGGGCGCAGCTTGCCATCGAGTTTGCGATTGCGGAGTGTTCGCTGGGCCGGGCGCTGGTTGCTGCCACGCCGCGCGGCTTGTGCGCGGTTATGTTGGGCGACGACCCGAGAGCGCTGGTCGCGGATTTGAAACGGCGGTTTCCGCGGGCCGCGGTGCGCCCGGCGCCGCCGGCGTTTGGCCGGAAGGTGGCACAGGTCGTACGGCTGATCGCGACCCCGGGGCGAGGGATGGAGCTACCGCTCGACATTCAAGGCAGTGCGTTTCAGGTGCGGGTGTGGCAGGCGCTGCGGCAAATTCCGGCGGGGGAGACGCGCTCGTATAGTGAGCTGGCGCGGACGATCGGCGCGCCGGGCGCGGTGCGGGCGGTGGCGAGCGCGTGCGGCGCCAATCCGCTGGCGGTGGTGATTCCGTGCCATCGCGCGCGGCGCGCCTCGGGGGAGCTGGCCGGATACCGGTGGGGCATTGAACGCAAGAAGGAGTTGCTGCGGCGCGAAAGCGGAGCGCGCGGGCCGAAGAAATGATTACGGAAGAGATAGCGCCAGGGGCGTTCCTGCTGCGCGGGTTCGCGCTGGTGGGCGATAAAGTCTTGCGCAGCGAGCTGGCGCGCATTGAAGCCGCCGCGCCGTTTCGGCACATGGTGACGCCGGGCGGCTTCCGGATGTCGGTCGCCATGACCAACTGCGGCGCCTGGGGATGGATCGCCGATCGGCGCGGGTACCGGTATGAAACGCGCGATCCCGAATCGGGGGAGCAGTGGCCGGCGATGCCGCCGGCGTTCGAGGTGTTGGCGCGTTCGGCGGCCGCAGCCAGCGGCTTCGCGGAATTCACGCCCGACGCCTGCCTGATCAATCGCTATCAGCCAGGCGCGAAGTTGTCGCTGCACCAGGACAAGAACGAGCGCGACTACGATCAGCCGATCGTTTCAGTGTCGCTGGGCCTTGGGGCGACGTTCCAGTTCGGCGGATTCGAGCGCACCGAGCCGGTCGCGCGAATCCGGCTCGAGCATGGCGACGTGGTGGTGTGGGGCGGCCCGGCGCGGCTGCGGTACCACGGCGTGCTGACGCTCAAGGCGGGGACGCACCCGTGGCTGGGAAGCTACCGGATCAATCTGACGTTTCGGCGGGCGGCGTGATGTGAGTTTGCGGTCGGTTCTACACGATCAGGATTGCCGCGACCGCGCGCCGGCTGAGCGGCCTGTCCATGGTCGCGAGTTGCAAACCGGCGGCCTGGCTGAACGCGCAAAGATAGTCGTCGCCCCATGATTTCGGCGCCGGCTTGGAAGAGCGTGCCTGCTGGCGAAAGCAAGGCTCGAGCGTTTCCGGTTCGGGATAAAAACTGATGCAGAAGTCGGTGAGCCAGCGATCATAAACCTTCCATGCGTCAGGTTGATTTAGCGCTTCGCCGGCGCCCATAACCGCTTCCTGGCTGAGCAGTCGCAGTAATCCCATTTGCGTGAATCGGCAAAAAAAGAGCCGATCGTCCGCACGCAAGCTTCGGTACCAGCTCCAGGCGGCTCTGTGGCGCTCGTGGACGGGAACACTTAACGCCAGCCAGACGTTGAGGTCAGGGAAAATCGATAAGCTCATAAATGCGAGCATTGTCTATGCGGAGGGTCCCCGGATGCCTGCTGCGCACCGGCGGAACGCGCAGGCGCCGACCACGGCCTGTAGGTTGTTGATCGAGCGCCAGTTTGGCAGCCTCCAGCAACAACGCCTTGACGCTGCGGCCTTGGGCCGCGGCGGAAGTCTTCAGGCGCAGGTAAAGCGGATCGGGAATGTCCACGGTCGTCCGCATGCCTCTAGGCTACCATAAATATGGCTGGCGCAGTCCGATCCGGAGGTATTGGCCACCCACTCCGCATCCGGCGCGACGCCCGCGGAGGGCGTGCTGGCGCCCAAGCCGGGGCGCATCGTTTAACCGTGCCGAACGGTTACACGCGCAGGGTGAGTCCGGCTGCGGTCATAATGAGGCGCATGGACCGGCAGGAGACTTGGAGGACAGCCCTGGTGCAGGCGGACGCGGAGAGCATCCGCTATCGCGGCTACGACATCGGCGCGCTTATGCGGCAGGCCGGCTTCGTGGACGTTGTCTTCCTGCTGCATCGCGGACGCATGCCGAGCGAGGGGGAGCGGGGCCTGCTCAACGCCATTCTGGTGGCGGTGGCCGACCATGGCTCGGGCGCGCCGTCCTGCGCGGCGGCGCGGCTAGTCGCGACCGGCAACCGGCAATCGCTGTCGGCGGCGGTGGCGGCGGGCGTGCTGGCGGTGGGCGACGAGCATGGCGGCGCCGGATCGCTCGCCATGGAGATGATCGCCGCCGGGGTACGGATGGCGGCGAGCGAAGGCATCGCGGTGGCGGCGGCGGCGGATCGGGCCATAGCGGCGGCCCGCCAGGAAGGGAAACGCCTGCCCGGGCTGGGGCATCGCGTGCACAGCGTCGATCCGCGGGTGAAGGTGCTTTTTGAAATGGCCCGCCAGTACGGGGTGGCCGGGGACGGAGTGGCCTTCATGGTCGCGCTGGAGGCTGCCGCCGGGGCCCGGATCAAGCCATTGCCGCTCAATATTGACGGCGCACTAGCGGCCGTCCTGTTCGACCTGGGCTTTCCGCCGGAGGCGGGCAAACTGCTCTTTCTGGTCGGTCGCGTGGCCGGCCTGACCGCCGAAGTGGCGGAGGAATATGGGCGGGAGAAGCCCATGCGCATCCGATTTCCAGTTGTCTACGATGGCGAGCCACCACGCTCGCTGGAATAAATATGGCCACCGCAAGTACCACCCCACGCCCGCTCAGCGAACCGGAACGCAACCTGGTGCCGGAACTGCTTGCCCGCGCCCGAAAAGCGATGCAGGACATTGCGCCCCTGGACCAAGCCGCGGTGGACCGCCTTTGCCGCGCGCTGGCCTGGGTGACATCAAACGAGACCACGGCGGTGCGCTTGGCCAACATGACGGTGGACGAGACCGGCATGGGGGGACGCGAGCCCAGCCGCCGCCTCAAGGCCCTGGGCATTCTGCGCGACGCCCTGCGTCAGAAAAGCATGGGCATCATCGAAGAGGACGCCGCCAAGGGCATCGTCAAGTACGCCAAGCCGGCGGGAATCCTGGCGGCGCTGATTCCGGTCACCAGCCCGGTGGTCACGCCGGTTGGCAGCGCCATTTACGCCCTCAAATGCAAGGACGCGGTGATCTTTTGTCCGCATCCGGCGAGCCGACGCACCACCGGCGAAGTGGTGCGATTGATGCGCATCGCCTTGCAGCGCGAAGGCGTGAACCCGGACGTTTTTCAGTGCGTAGAGAAGCCGAGCCTGGCGCTGACCCAGGCTTTAATGGCGGCCTGCGATCTTACGATTGCAACCGGCGGCCAGCCCATGGTGCGAGCCGCCTACAGTTCGGGCAAGCCCGCCTTCGGCGTGGGCGCGGGTAACGCCACCATCGTTGTGGACGAAACCGCCGATATCGCCGACGCGGCGCGGTTAATCCGCATCAGCAAGACCAACGACAACGGTTCGGGTTGCTCGGCCGACGGCAATCTGCTGGCGGACGCGACCATCCATGACGCGCTGCTGCGGGCGCTCGAGCAGGAGGGCGGCTATCTGGTTAGCCCGGAGGAGAAGGAACTGCTGCGCGCCGCCTATTGGGACGCCGAGGGGCACCGCACGCCCGCCACGATCGCGCGCTCCGCGGCGGTGATTGCAGAACGCGCCGGCATCGCCCTGCCGGCAGGCAAGACGTTCTTTCTGGTCGCCGAAGACAAGATCGGCAAACAGCACCCGTTCTCCACCGAGAAGCTGGGGCCGGTGCTGGCGGTGTTCCGCTATGACGGCTTCGATCAGGCGCTCGCCATGGTGGAGCGCATCCTGGAGACCGGCGGCAAGGGGCACTCCTGCGGCATTTACTCCTTCGACGACAACCACATCCACCGCCTGGCGCTGGCAGCACCGGTCAGCCGCATCATGGTCCGGCAGGCGCAGTCCAAATCGAACGCCGGCACATTCACCAACGGCATGCCGATGACCTCAAGCATGGGGTGCGGCATATGGGGAGGCAACATCACCAACGAAAACCTTTCGCTCAAACACTACATGAACGTCACCTGGGTGAGCCGCCCCATTCCCGAGGACCGGCCGACGGACGCCGAGCTCTTCGGGGAGTTCCACAATTCCGAGATTTTCTGAGGTCGCCCATGTCCAACACCGCCGCCGCGAGTGAGGCCACGCCGAGCCTGGCGCCCAAACTACCCGCCAAGTCGCCGCTTGACCCGACTCCGCCGGGCGAGCGCATTGCCGCCTATGGACTGGCCGCCTATCTGGAGCGCATGGGAGTCGAGGTGGTGTTCGGCCTTTGCGGCCACACCATCATCGCCATGCTGGATGCGCTGCGCCAGAGCCGCATCCGCTACGTGTCGGTGCGCCACGAGCAAGTCGCCGCCCACGCCGCGGACGGTTACGCGCGAGCTTCGGGCAAGCCCGGCGTGCTCCTGCTGCACCTGGGACCGGGGCTGACCTGCGCGGCCACCGGGGTGGCAAACGCGGCGCTGGATTCCATCCCCCTGGTGGTGATTGCCGGCGATGTGCCCTCGTATTACCACGGCCGCCATTCCCATCAGGAAGTGAACCTGCATCAGGACGCCGATCAATGGCAGATCTACAAGCCATTCTGCAAGCGCGTCTATCGCGTGGATCGGGCGGCGGATTTGCCGCGAGTGATCGAGCGCGCCTTTCACCTCGCCCAGAGCGGCCGGCCGGGGCCAGTGCTGGTGGATGTGCCGATGGACGTGTTCTCGGCCGACCTGCCGGCAGACGCCTTCGCGCCCTCGTCGGCCGCGATCGAGCCGCCCACGCTGGCGCCGGCAACGGCGGAGCGGATCGCGCGGGCGCTGGCCGCCGCCGAGCGGCCGGTGATCTATGTCGGCGGTGGAGTGATCGCCTCGCACGCAGCTCCGGCGCTGCGCGAACTGGCGGAGGCGTTGCAAGTGCCGGTGGCGCACACGTTGATGGGCACCGGCAGTCTGCCTACTTCGCATCCCCTGTTGTTGGGCATGACCGGATTTTGGGGGACTCCGATCGCGAATGAAATGTGCCGCACCGCGGACCTCATCCTGGCCGTGGGCACCCGCTTCGGCGAAGCCAACTCGAGCTCCTGGGATCCGCGGTACAGTTTCCAGATTCCGCCGACTCGGCTGATGCAGTTGGATATTGACGCCGCCGAGATCGGGCGCAATTATCCGGTCGAGCTTGGCGCCGTGGCCGACGCTCGCCTGGCGCTGGAAGCGATAGCGGCCGCGGCGCGCGAGCAGGTTCGTCCGGCGCGTCCGCATCTCGTGGCGAGGATCGCCGCCGGCCGGCGTGAATTCGCCGCGCACTGGAGCGATTACTGGAAGTCGGACGAATATCCCCTGCGACCGGAGCGCATTCTCAGCGAGGTGCGCCAGGCGCTGCCGGAGGACGGCTTCATCGTCACCGACGTGGGCTGGAATAAGAACGGGGTGGGGCAACAATTCCCGATCACAGTGCCTGGTACCTTTATCACCCCCAGCGGCCTGGCCACCATGGGCTTTGGCGCGGCCGCGGTGCTGGGGGTGAAATACGCCCAGCCGGGGCGCGCGGCGCTCTGCCTGATCGGCGATGGCGGCTTTGGCGCCAACCCTTCGGTGGTCGCGACCGCGATGGAGGCAGGCTTGGCGGTGGTTTGGGTCATCATGGACAATGCCGCGTTCGGCACCATTGCCGGACTGGAGCAAATGCATTACGGAAGCGAGTTCGGCTGCGTGTTCGAGAATGGAGGCTCCTGCTATCGGGTGGACTATGCCGCCATGGCACGCGCCTGCGGCGCGCGCGGGGTGAACATCACCGCCGCCGCCGAGCTGGGCCCGGCACTGCGCGAGGCGCTGGCGTCGCCCCTGCCCACCGTCGTCCAGGTGGCGATGCAGAATGTTCCCACGCCGACGCCCGGCTACTGGAACATCAATGACATTTATCGCCCGGGGCGTTAAATCCGGCGGCGCCGCCACCGCCGCCCCGGCGCTGCCACCGCCGCTGTGGCGCTCGTGGACGGTCTGGTCCGCCGCCGTACTTTTCTATCTCTTCGCCTATTACGTGCGCGTCTCGCCGGCGGTGATGACGCGGGAGCTGATGGGCGCGTTCGGCATCGGCGCCGGCAGCCTGGGCACGCTCTCGGCCACCTACTTCTACGCCTATGTGGCGATGCAGATTCCCACCGGCATCCTGGTGGATTCGTGGGGAGCGCGCAAGTTGCTGGTGGTGGGAACGCTCTCAGCGGCGCTGGGCAGCCTGATCTTCGGCTGGACCGGCAACTTCGACGTCGCCTGCCTGGCGCGGGGACTGGTTGGCGGAGCGACCGCCGTCGCCTGGGTGGTCACGCTGAAACTTATCACCCACTGGTTTCCGGCGCGGCGCTTCGCCGTGCTTTCCGGACTCAGCCTTTTCATTGGCAACCTGGGCGCGTTAATGGCGCAGATTCCGCTCCGCATGCTGGTCGAGCGCTATGCCTGGCGCCCGGTCACCATCGCCTCGGGCGCGGTGCTGCTGCTCATGGCCGCGCTGGCGCTGCTTCTGGTGCGCAACGACCCCACGGAGGCCGGCTTCGACAGCTATGCTCCGCCGGTGCTGCGCGCGAACGCGCACCGATCGCTGACGACGGTTCTGAAAGGCCTGGGAAATCTTTTCCGCTATCGCAACACCTGGCTTATTTTCTTCGCCCAGGGCGGCTTGCTGGGCCCGGTGCTGGCCTTCGCCGGATTGTGGGGTCCGGCCTACCTGTCGGCCCGGTATGGCCTCTCACCCGCTTCGGCGGCGGGCGTGGACTCGGTGATTCTGCTTTGCTTCGCGGTCGCCAGTCCGCTCATGGGCCAGTTCTCCGACATGATGGGCCGGCGCAAGCCGCTTTTTCTAGGCGGCGCCACGGTGGCGGCACTGGGCTGGACGATCATGTTTTATTTCCCCGGCCTGTCGCTGGACGCCTTCATGGCGGCGGCGGGGGTGACCAGCTTCGCCGCCGCCGCCATCATTCTCGGCTTCGCCTTCGCCAAGGAGTCGGTGCCGGAGCAATATTTGGGTACCATCTCGGGGCTGGTCAACATGAGCAATCAGATCGGACCCATGCTGCTCCAGCCCGCCATCGGCTGGATGCTCGACCGCCACTGGGACGGAAGGATGGGCAACGGCACACACATCTACAATCTGGAGGCGTTTCGCGTGGCCTTTGTACTCATGGTGGCCTGGTCGCTGGTTTCGGTGGTCATGTTGGCGTTCACCCGCGAGACCTACTGCCGCCAATCGGCATGAGGAGGATGGCCATCACGCGCGTAGACTAGGGGCATGGCGACGGGCCACAGGAAGGTGGAGAGCGCGGGCGCTCGCGGCGAGCGACCAGGGGCGGGGGGGGAGCATCCACCGAACAAGCCCATTCTGGAACAGTTGGCCCGCATCACCGCCAGCGCCACTTTCCACGGCGCAGGCAGGCTGCGCCGCTTTCTCGAATTCATCGTTACCGAAGCTTTGTCGGAACGCAAGGACCAGATTAAGGAATACGTGGTCGGCGTATCGGTGTTTGACAAGCCCGAGACGTTCGATCCCCGCACCGATCCCATTGTGCGGGTGCAGGCGCGACGGCTGCGAGCGTGGCTCGAGCGCTATTACCGGGAGGAGGGCGCGGGCGGGGAGCTCATCATCGAGCTTCCCAAGGGCGGCTACACTCCGAAGTTTCGTTCCAGTCCGGCGGCGCCGGCGGGAACTTCGCTGGCCGCCGTGCTTGCCAGCCGCAATACGGTCGTGGTGCAGGCGTTCGGGGACAACAGCCACGGCGCCGATCTCGACTACTTTTGCCGGGGATTGCACCAGGAGGTGGTCAGCGCCCTGGTGAAGCTGGAGCACGTGCGCATCCGGGCGCTGCATCCGGTGGGTGACCGCGAACTCGGCCTGGCCGACTGTGGCGCGGCGTTGTTCGTCGCCGGCGGCGTACGTCGGGTGGGCGAGTTGCTCCGCGTCACCCTCCATTTGGCCGACAGTGCCAGCGGCTGCTATCTATGGTCCGACAGCATCGAGGGCGAGGCGACCGATATGTTCGGATTGCAGCGCCAGGTTGCGCGTCTGCTCGCCGCGAAGGTCGAGGGCGCGGTCGGGGAAGCGCCGGGTGCGCGGCGGGGCAGCCGTCCGGCGGAGAACCTGGCTGCCCGCAACCTCTACCTGCAGGGCCGCTACCATTTGAACCAGCGCACCGAGGAGGGCCTGCGGAAGGCGGTCGAGTTCTTCGAACAGGCCATCCGCGAAGACCCGCAGTACGCACTGGCGCACAGCGGACTCACCGACGCCTACTCGCTGCTCGGCCATTACGGCGTGCTCGCCCCCGGCGAGGTCTGGACCAAGGCCGCCGCCAATGCCGCGGCGGCGGTCATGCTGGACGCCAACTCGGCCGAAGCGCATACCTCGCTGGCCCATGTCAAAGCCAGCCAGGACTGGGACTGGGCCGGCGCCGAGCGTCAATTCCGCCACGCGATCACGCTCGACCCCGCTTACGCGACGGCCCACCACTGGCTCGCCATGAGCTGCCTGGCGCCGATGGGGCGGCTACAGGAGGCGTTAGACGAGATGCTGATTGCGCAGTCGCTGGATCCAGTGTCGGCCATCATTGCCCGCGACCTGGCACGCATCTACTGCTACCGCCGCGAGTTCGACCTGGCGCTGGAGCGCTGCGACCACACCATCGAGCTCAACCCTCACTTTGCCGGCGCGTTCTGCACGCTGGGATTCGTTCAGGAGCAACGCAAGGATTTCGAGGAGGCCATCGCGGCCTGCCAGCGGGCCATCCAGCTCTCGCCGTCCGCGCCCCCGGTGCATAGCGCCCTGGGCCACGTCTATGCCCTGGCAGGCAAGCGCCGGCACTGCCTGGAGGTGCTGGAGAAGCTGCGGAGCCTTGCCCTCGGCCGCTACGTCTCGCCGATGGAGTTCGCCTCCCTGCATTTCGCGTTGCGCCAGAATGATATCGCCTTCGACTGGCTTGCCAAGGCGTGCGAGGATCGGAGCTTCGAACTTCTCACCTGCAACGTTGATCCGCGCTACGACGAGCTCCGGCGGGACCGCCGCTTCGTCGCGGTGGCGCGCAATTTAGGATTGACAGCGGATCGCCGGCGTCCCTCGACCGCGCGCTAAGAATTTTGGCAGGGCCTGTAACCGTTCGCTACCGTTAAACCCTTTCCAAACGGCGTTGCACTGCTATATTCCAAAGCGGTTCGCCAGAAAACCGCCGGGTTGCTGTCGCACTGCGCGAGTTGAGGAGACTTTCCATGCGAATGATTTTGACGATCGTCCTTCTGGGGTGCTTGGGTTGTCCGATAGCAATGGCGCAGTCGGTGGCGACGGCGCAGATCGCGGGCACGGTCAAGGATGCCACCGGCGCCGCCGTGCCCGGCGCGGTGGTCATGGCGACGCAGACCGCGACCGCCTTCACCCGCGCCACCTCGACCAGCGCCAACGGTTCCTACACACTCTCCAACCTTCCCATCGGCCCCTATACGGTGCGGGTGACCAAGACCGGATTCAGCACCTATACGCAAACCGGCATCGTGCTCCAGGTGGCCAGCAACCCGACCCTCAATCTGGTGCTCAAGGTGGGCGGGGTGGCGCAGGAGGTGCAGGTGTCCGCCGACGCGGCCATGATCGAGACCCATGCCACGGGGGTGGGCCAGGTGGTGGGCGAGCGCGCGATCACCGAACTGCCGCTCAACGGCCGCCAAGTGACCAACCTCATCCTGCTCACGGGCGCGACCGCCCCGGCGGCCGGCGGCGATCTGAACACGAACAAGAACTATCCCACCCAGACCATCTCGGTGGCGGGGGGACAAATCAACGGCATCGGCTTCATTTTGGACGGCGCGTCGAACAACGACCCGTTCAACAGCCTCAATCTGCCCTTACCCTTCCCCGACGCGCTGCAGGAATTCAAGGTGCAGACCAGCGCCCTGCCGGCCCAATATGGCGCCCACGCCTCGGCCGCCGTCAACGTGGTCACCAAGTCGGGCAGCAACAAATATCACGGTGATCTGTTCGAGTTCGTCCGCAATGGGGCGTTCAACGCCAACAATTTTTTCAACAACGCCCGCGGTCTGCCGCGTGACAGCCTGAAGCGCAACCAGTTCGGGGGCACGCTGGGCGGCCCCATTCGCAAGGACAAGCTTTTTTTCTTCGGCGGTTACCAGGGCACCATCACCCGCTCCGACCCCACCGATCGCAGCTCGACCGGCGTCACGCAGGCGATGCTGGGTGGCGACTTCACCCAATTCGCCTCGGCCCTGTGCCAGGGCAAAGCGGTGACGCTGGCGGCGCCTTTCGTCAACAATAAAATCAATCCCAGCCAGTTCAACTCCGCATCGCTCGCCTTCCTCAAGCACATTCCGGTCTCCAGCGATCCTTGCGGAACGCTCAACTACGGCATCAGCCAAAACAGCCACGACAACCAGGTTATCGGCCGCGCGGATTACACGGTCAGCTCGCGGCAGAGCATGTTCTTCCGCTATTTTAACGCCCATTACGTGCTGCCGGTGGGCGCCGGCGCCGCCGCCAATATCCTCGAAGCCAACCAGGTCGCGCAGAACGACCAGACGCAAACGGCGGCCTTCGGCGACAACTACACCATCAGCCCCACCGCGGTGAACGTCTTCAGTCTGTCGCTGGCCCGCACGTACGCGTATCGCACCATCCCGCCCTATCCAACTCCAGCCGAACTCGGCATTCCGGTTTACAGCCCGATCCCCGGTTTCATGGGCATCAGCGTCAGCGGAGCGTTTTCGCTTGGGGCCGGCGGCACCAACCCCGGACATTTCAACTCCACCGCGCCGCAAATCGCCGACGACCTTACGCTGGTGCGGGGGCAGCACCAAATCCAGGTCGGGGTGAGCTGGCAGCACGCCATCATGAACACGGTCAACAACCGGCCCACCAACGGCGCCTTTAGCTTCGGCACCTCGTTTACCGGCCTGGGCATAACCGATTTCCTGCTGGGCGACTTGAGCAACTTTCTTCAGGGCAACCCCGACTGGGAGAATGACCGCGCCAACTTCCTCGGCGCCTATGCCCAGGACTCCTGGCGGATGAGCCCGCGGCTCACGCTGAGCTATGGCGTGCGCTGGTCCCCGCTGCTGCAGCAATATAACTGGAGCAAGAATCGCTGGGTGGAGAATTTCGACCTGAGCAAATTCAATGCCGGCATACGGAGCGGGGTGTATGCCAACGCTCCGGCAGGGCTCACATTCCCCGGCGATCCCGGCTATCCCGGGACCCAATATTCCTACGACCGGAAAAAAGACATGGACCCGCGCGCCGGAGTTATATGGGATCCGACGGGCAGCGGACGCACCTCGATCCGTGCGTCATGGGGACTGTTTTTCGACCAACCCCAGATGTTCTTTTACACCCGCATGTCGAACAATCCGCCGTGGGGCGCCTCGATCAGCCTGCCCAACCCGGTTGGGGGATTTTCCAATCCCTGGCAGGGTTACCCCGGCGGCAATCCCTGGCCGGCACTGGCTGCGGTTGGCCCCAATATGCCGTTTCCGCAGGAGGGCGTGTATGTCAACGTGCCGCTCCAGGTCAAGCCCACCTATGTCGAGCAGTGGGATCTGAGCGCCCAGCACCAGCTCGGAAACAGCGATGCCATCACGGTCGACTACCTGGGCAATGAGACCACGCATTTGTGGCTGGGTACGGAGCTCGATCCGGCGGTTTACAGCGCGAGCTGCGGCGTGAGCCTCGCGACTTACAAGAAATGCCTGGGCACGGCAAACCAGCGCCGCGTCCTGTTCGAACAGAATCCGGCCCAGGGCCAGTTTTTCTCCACCATCGGAAGCGTGGACGACGGCGGCACGGCGAGCTACAATGCGCTGCTGGTCAGCGAACAGCATCGCCTACACAGCGGCCTCAGCTTTCGCGCGAATTGGACCTGGTCGCACTGCATCAGCGACCCTGCCACCACCGAACTCACCGGGCCGACCTACGACAACCCCGCCAATCGCCGCATGGACCGCGGCAATTGCGGCTCCGACGTTCGCAATGTGTTCAACGCGTCGATGGTGGGCGATGCCCCGTGGCATTGGAGCGGCGTCGCAGCGGCGCTGAACGACTGGCGGCTGTCGGCGAATTTCAGCTCCCGTTGGGGACTGTTCAGCACCGCCACCCTGGGCGGCCCGATCACCGATCCCGCACTCAACGGCATCGGCAGCCGCGCCAATACCACCGCGAATCCGCTTCTGGTTCCGATGACCACGGTCGGCACGCAGGGCAACCTCCAGTACGTGAATCCCGCCGCATTCACCGTCCCCGCCTTCGGCACGTTCGGGAATGCCGGCGTATCCACCATTCCAGATCCCGGTTTCTGGAATCTCGACACCGCCCTGTCGCGCGTGGTGAAATTGGGTGAGAGCCGCAGTATGGAGCTACGCTGGGAGATGTTCAACGCGCTCAATAACGTCAACCTGAATGCGCCCAGCGCCGGTTTCGGGGGTTCCAACGTCGGGCAGATCAGCAGCGCCGGCGACGCGCGCGTGATGCAGTTCGCCCTGAAGTATGCTTTCTGAACCGATGATGAAGAAGCTACTCCTGGCCGTCACCTGCTGCGCTCTATTCTGCCCGTCCCTGCCGGCGCAGGCTGCCGGGCAGGGCGGCTGGCCCAATTACGGGAATGATCCGGGGGGGACGCGCTACTCGTCGCTGCGGCAAATTACGCCAGCCAACGTGGCCGGGCTCGGCGTGGCGTGGTCCTATGACACCGGATTTAAGGACCGTAGTTTCGAGGCCACACCGCTGGTGGTGGCGGGGATCATGTATGTGACCACGCCCACCGAGCAGGTGGTGGCGCTCGACGCGGACACGGGGCGGCAGCTGTGGAAGTTCGATCCCCACGAAACCCGAGAGCGGACTACGCGCGGCGTTTCCTACTGGCCGGGGGACAGCCAACATCCGCCGCGCATCGTGCTGGCGACATCCGGCGACGGGCGCCTTATTGAACTCGATGCCAAGACCGGCGAGCCGGTCCCGGAGTTTGGTACGGGCGGCAGCGTGGTAGTGCGCGAAGGCTTAGCGCCGGGCATGGACGGCGGCGGCTACGGCTTCACTTCGCCTCCGGCGATTTATCGCAACCTGCTCATTCTCTCGCCCGATCTGCAGGAGGGACCCAGCCACGGATTGCCGGGCACCGTTTCCGCCTTCGACGCCATCACCGGCAAGCTGGCCTGGCGATTTTTCCTCACCGCCCAACCCGGCCAAACGGGCGGCGACAGCTGGGGACCGGACGGCGCGAAGGATCGCTCGGGCCCGGCGGCCTGGGCGGCCATCACGGTTGATTCGCAACGGGGTTTGGTCTTTGTCAATACCGCCAATCCGGCCGATAGTTATTACGGCGCCGACCGGCCCGGCAATAATCTTTTCGCGAATTCGCTGGTCGTGCTCGACGCCGCCACCGGCAAACTGAAATGGTATTTCCAGGCAGTGCACCACGATGTCACCGACACTGACATGGCTGGACCGCCGGCGTTGCTGCGCGCCGGACCCAATGGCACTCCGGCAGTCGCCACGCTGACCAAGTCGGCAATGTTGTTCATTCTCGACCGGGACAGCGGCAAGCCCATTTTCGGAGTTGAGGAAAAGCCGGTGCCGCCGAGCGACGTACCGGGCGAGCACTCCTCGCCGACCCAGCCTTTCCCGGTGCTGCCGCCACCGCTGGCCCGGCAGAGCGCCACTGTGGCCGACGTGACCACCGTCACGCCGGCTTCGGAAGCCTATTGCCGCCAACAATTCGCCGACTACAAGTCGCTTGGGCCTTACACACCCTTCCTGCTGGAGCCCACCTATAAATTTCCTTCCTCAATCGGGGGCGCGAACTGGGGCGGCGTGAGCTACGATCCGGCGCTGGGATACATCTTTGTCAACACCAGCGATTTGGGCAACAAGGGTCAGATGGTATCGTCCAGCGCCATGCCTGCCCGGGGCCGAGGCCGGGGCCGGGGACCGGACGCCGCACCGCGCTCAGCGACGCGGGAAGTGATGCCGTACCGCAATCCCGACGTGGGCCAGCGCTTCGTTGATACCAACGGCTTTCCCTGCCAGGTGCCGCCGTGGGGCCAGTTGATGGCGATCAACGCGCACACCGGCAAGATCGCATGGCAGGTGCCGCTCGGCGACTATCCGGAGTTGGACGCGCTCGGGGTTCCGCCCACGGGGGCGCCCAACATCGGCGGGAGCGCGGTGACCGCCGCCGGACTGATATTCATCGGCGCCACCCCGGACGGCGACTTTCGCGCCTTCGACGCCCGCTCCGGAAAACTGCTCTGGACGACGGCTCTCGACGGCTACGGCCTGGCCAGCCCCATGACTTACAGCGGGCGCAGCGGCAAGCAGTACGTGGCCATCGCGGTGGGCGGCGCCGGGAGCCTTCGTGGCGTCCGCCATTTGGTGGACAGCGCCCCGAACCGGATTGTTGTTTTCGCCCTGGGCGGACGGCCGGCAACCCAGGCGCCCGCGGCCAAGCCTGCGCTGCCGAAGCCCGCGCCGACTGCCGCGGCGCCGACCGGCTCGGCAGCCGCGTCGCTGCCGGCTGGTCCAGGGCGCGACCTTGTTGCCCAGGCCTGCACCGCGTGTCACGGCCTATCGACCGTTACCAACGTACGGGCAGACAAGGACGGCTGGAACGCGACCGTCAACGAAATGGTGGGTCGCGGCGCCCAGCTTACGGATCAGCAATTGGCGACCGTGGTAGCGTATTTGGCGAAACACTTCGGCCCGCACTGAGCCGCGCGCAGGACTATGCCTATGGCATTTCATCGCACCTTCGTTGGGGTCACGACCTTGTTGACTGCAGGCGCCATTGCCGGCTGGTCCCAGCAGGCGGCATCGCCGGCCCGAGGCCAAACCGCGACAGCGCTGAGCTATCCAGCACCCCAGGGCGACGCCAGCGGCGGCCGCGGCGGCCGCGGGGCGGCCCCCACTCCGCGCAACATGAAGACGCTCCTGGTGTGGGCGGATACCCGCAACGGCATCGCCCAGCACGACTCCACCTCGCACGCCGCCGCCGTGATTGCCCGCCTGGGATATGAAACAGGAGCCTATTACACCTATATCCGCACCGATTCCGACATCATCTCCTACCATCCGCTCATGACTGATGGCAAGCCCGCCAGCGGCGGCCCCAGTCTCGCCAACGTTGATGCCATTTTTTTTCTGGGCCACCGCGAGGTTCCCATCACCGACGCGCAAAAAGCCGAGCTGCTTCACTTTGTGCATGACGACGGTAAAGGGTTCGTGGCCGCCCATGTCGCCTCCACCGCCTGGATGTCGTGGCCCGAATTCGGCCAGCTCCTGGGCGGACGATTCGATCAGCATCCCTGGGGCGAAACCACCGCGCCGGTGGTAGTCGAGGATCCCGGTTTTCCCGGAATGAAGTTTTTCCCCCGCGTTTTCTCGTTCCACGACGAGTTTTACCAGATCAAGGACTTCTCCGCCGCCGACAGCCGCATTCTCATGCGTTTGGACACGGACGGGCTCGACATGTCGCGGCCCGGAGTGCAAGCCGCCGACGCTCCTTATGCCATCACCTGGGCCAAGAACTACGGCAAGGGGCGGGTGTTCTATTCCGCCCTCGGGCACGACGCCGCCACCTGGGACAACCCCGCGATTCAGCGCATGTGGTTTGCTGCCATCGAATGGGCGCTCCGCGACGTTGACGCCGACGTCACGCCCCGCCCCGTTTCGACTACCATCCCGCCGCCGCCCACCCGCGGCGGCCGCGGAAGATAGGCGGGCTGCGTGCTGACGCGGCGTCGCATGATTGAGCTGACGGCCGCTTCGGCTGCCGCCGGCCTGGTCCCGCAGCGTGCCCAGCAGCGGCAATTCGCCCCCGGCTCGCGCCATCCCGCCGCCATGGACGGCATGCCGGTGCCCCGCCGCCCCGGACGCAAGAACGTGCTCGCCTGGGGCGACGTGCGCAACGGCTTTCAGCACGACTCGGTCTCGCACGCTTTTGCCATCATCGAGCAGCTCGGCTACGCTTCGCGGCTCTACGACACTTATATCCGCACCGATTCGCAGCTCATCACTCAACACGGGCTCTTCGGCAGCGACGGCCAGGCGGTGTACGGCCACGATCTCAACGACTTCGACGCGATTATCTTTTTCGGCGTGCGCGAAATTGATCTTACCGCGCAGCAGCGCGCCGACCTACTCGCGTTTGTACATGACGACGGCAAAGGATTTGTCGGCGTTCACACCGCCACCACCGCCTTCCTTTCGTGGCCGGAATTCGGCGAAATGCTCGGCGGGCGCTTCGTCAGCCATCCCTGGAATGTGATCGAGGCGCCGGTGGTGGTCGAGGACCGCTCGTTTCCCGCCACCAGCTTTCTACCCCCGGTGTTCAATATCCGCGACGAAATGTACCAAAACCGAGGGGTCTCACGCCGCGATGTGGATGTGCTGCTGCGTCTCGACACCAGCCACCTCGATCTGCGCCGGCCCGACATTGTACTGACTGACGGGGACTTTCCGCTGGCGTGGGCGAAGAAATATGGGTCCGGCCGCGTCCTCTATTCGGCGCTCGGCCATGACCGCACCACCTGGGACATCCCTGATGTCCAGCGCATGTACTTCGAGGCGCTGAAGTGGGTTCTCGGCCTCAATGGAGATCCCGGCATTGCCCCGCATGCGATGCGCGCGGCGCATGGGCAGCCGCAAGCGCTTGCCGCTCCCCTGCCACAGTGCTGGCCTCCGTGGGCTGCCGCGAAATAGGAAGCGCGACCCCGCGTCAGGGTTGGGGCGCGGCCACACTGGCGGGAGCGCTGCGCAGGGTGATCCTGACATTGCGGGGCTGGTTGGCCCGGGCACTGGCGCCCCAATCAATCTGACTCAGCTCCAGGGTGCCCTCGCTGCCGTCCGCAGCCAATTGGTAGAGCAGTTCATCGCCGCTTCTGAGATAGTTGGTGACCGGCACGACATCGCCGTCGCGAGTCACGAGCAAAGTGACGCCGCGCGGCCAGGCTTGGTTGGCGTTGGTCGCGACGTTGCCGGCGGCGGCGTCGCCGGAAGGCTGAAGGTAGCGGGTCGGCTCGCCGAACAGATGCCAGCCGGGCTCGGGCCTCGGCGTCAGCGCCGGCCGCACGGTGTCGGGCGCAGCCAATCGCGGATGATTCTCCGCCAACTGCGGGACGGAGAGATCGTCCATCACGCGCAGGGTGAGGCGCACCTCGCCTTTGAGTTCGGGGCGGGGACCGCGCGCCGGCAGCATGGCGACCTTCCAGGGCCAGAGCGGCGGTAACATCCATTCGATCACATCGCGCTCGGCATGGCCTTTGCCAAGGATGGCGCCGGTGCGATTCACTTTGTAGCCCGCCACCGAGATTACTTTGGCCGACAGCGGCACATCGGTGCCGGGCAAGCCCAGGCGGTCAATGGTCAACAGCAGATCGCCCTTGCCGAACAGGCGTCCGGGCTCGTGGGCGCCCTCGAGGTGGCCCACCAGGTAGGTGCCGCGCGGAAACACCGACTGGCCGAACTCCTGCAACGAGCGCGGATAGCACAGGAACGGATCGCCGGCGCTGGCCGTGGCGGATGAAAAATCGGGCTCGGTCATGGTGCATTGCAGCAACGTTCCCGCCGGCACCAGCAGATCGCCCGACTGCGCCGCCGCCAGCGCGGCGCCAAGGCCCAGGGTCAACAAACAGGTCGTGATCGTAGTCACTCGCATTGAAAGCCTCCCCTTTGGATCACTCCACTCAGTGACCCATATAAATGCCAGTCTAGGCAGCCAACCCGGCATCCCAAAATCGGCGATTCACCTTAGCTCCCCGCGTGAGGGTGGTTCGGATGGGACCAGGCGATGCAGACATGCAAGCCATATCGGACCGATAAAATGGTATGGATGAAGAAGACGCTCAACACTGACGGGAATTTGTTGGCAGAGGCGCGCGCGAGTTGCGGCGCGGGAACCGATACCGAGACGATTCGGCGCGGGCTCGAGGCGCTGGTGCGCGAGGCGGCGATGGACCGCCTGATCGCTTATCGCGAGCCGGATGCTCCCGACACACCACGGAGGCGCGAGGCGGTTCCGGCGGCGAAGGCGCGCCGGGCGGCGCGATGATTCTGGTGGATACGTCAGCCTGGGTGCGAACACTCCGCGGCGTGCCCGCCTACCGCGACGGCTTGGCGGAATTGCGGTATAAGAAGGCGCTCGGCGGACATGAGTTCGTTCACGTCGAGGGTGGAAGTTCGGTCAGTAAGAATGTAGAAATCGCTCGCCGCCGGCGCGGGTGAGGAGCTTTCGGTCGGGAGGACGAGGCTAGGGGCTGGGATATAATCCTGTTCCGGAGCATGCGGTTGAAACTACGACGATGGTGGCTGCCCCTGTTGGTGCTGGCGCTGACGGCGGGGCGAGTGTGGGCGCAGGGGCCGCCGTTCCAGACCGATGATCCGGTGCCGGTGGACCTGCATCATTACGAGTTCTACATTTTTGGGGGTGCCGACGGAACACCGGTGGAGATGGACACGACCGGGCCGGCGTTCGAATTTAATTGGGGCGCGGTGCCGCGGGTGCAGCTACATTTCGTGCTGCCCTGGGGCAGCATTTTGCCGGCGGCGGGAAATGGGCCCTCGGCGTTTGGTCTGATCGATTCCGAGATCGGGGCGAAGATCGCATTCGTCAAAGAGTCGAAGTACGTGCCGCAGATCGGTTCGTTCACCATGTTCGAGATCCCGACCGGGAGCTATGCCCGCGGGCTGGGCGTGGGCAAGGTCTGGTACAAGGTCCCACTGTGGGCGCAGAAGAACATCGGCAAGTGGCTGCTCGACGGCGGCGGCGGCTGGACGTACGTGCCGCAAACGGGATTCCGAAATTTTCCCTATGGCGGTTTCCTGCTGAAGTACACGCTGGGAAAGCAATTGCAACTTGGGGGCGAGGTATTTGCCCATGGCGCGGAAGGGGAAATTTCGCCGGAGTATCGCGGATCGACCCTGATTGATTTCGGAGGCTATTATTCGTTTCCGCACAATCCGAACCGGCAGTTCTTGTTTGCCTATGGTCACAGCGTGGCGGGTCTGAGCGAGAACTACGCCTATGTCGGGCTGTACTGGACCTGGGGCAAGGATAACGACAAGGGCGGAGCGGGAGCGCCGAGTGGCGGATTCGAGCCGCCGCAGTTGGGGCCGGTGCGCGGAATCCGAACATGGAATTAGCCAGCCACAGCTTGTGGACAATGCTGCACGGCCTGGGCTTCGGAGCGTTGTTCCTGCTGGCGGGATCGGGCGCGCTGGTTGAGCTGCGGCGGCGCTATGTTGGAGGCGGGGTTGAGAGGATTGATGCGGGCTCGTCATTTCTGCGCAACTACCTGGGCGTGATGGCGCTCGCGGCGTGGGCGGCGGTTCTCAGCGGCGCTTATATTGTTTATCCGTGGTACCGTGCGAAGCCCCCGCTGGGTACGACCGACCTAGCTGGATATCCGCAGCGGTTATTGCAGTCGGCTGCGACGACTGCGGGTTGGCACTCCATCGGCATGGAATGGAAAGAGCACGTCGCGTGGCTGGCGCCGATCGCGATCACAATGGCATGGGCGGTGGTGAGGCGCTATGGCGATAGGCTGGGGGAGCAACGCGGGCTACGGGAAGCGGTGCTGGGTTTTGTTGCGTTGTCGTTGGTCGCGGCGGGCATTGCCGGCTTTTTCGGCGCGATGCTGAACAAGACAGCCCCGGTGACGGGCGGCGCGAGAATCGAAATCATGGGGCACAAGTAAAGTGAAGGAAGCCGAGATCACCAACGGCGGCGGCGCGGCAGCGTTGCTAGCGGCGGGGATGGGGGCACTCGCGCTGGCCATCCTGGCCGACGGCACCGACCATTCGCCGGCATTGCAGAAGCTGATGACTTTCTATTCGCCCACTGGTCCGCTCTCCGGCGTGACGACAACAGCGCTTGGCATATGGCTGGTGAGCTGGTTCGGATTGGAACGCGCGTGGGCAGGCCGCGAACTTAATCTAAAGCGCATCACCACGTTCGCGCTCGGGCTGACGGTGCTGGCGATGGTGCTAATGTTTCCGCCGGTCAGCGATCTTTTTTAGGCTCTCCTGCCGCTTGAGCGCATGCACGGCGAAACGGAGGTCTTGAGCAGTGGTTTCAGGCCACGACCTCAGGTGCATGGCCCGATTCTACGCTTTCAGCAGGATTTGGTGGGGAGCCAGTGGCCGACTTCGCGGAGGAGGTCGGCGCGGGGGATGGGCTTGGTGAGGTAGCCGTCGAAGCCGGCGTCAATGGCTTGTTGGCGGCCGCCAGGGAGGGAGTAGGCGGTGATGGCAACGGTGGGAATGGTGTCGAGTTCGTGGTCGCCGCGGATTTCGTGGAGCACGCCCAAGCCGTCGAGATCGGGCATTTGCAGATCGAGGATCACCAGATCCGCGCCGTCCTTGCGTAAAACGGTCAGTGCCTCCAGGCCATTGTTGACGGTAGTTACCTCGTAGCCATATGCCGTGAGGCTGGCCTGCAACAGCTTTCGCATGAGGCTGTTGTCATCCGCTACTAGAATCCGCTTAGGAGCCGATTTGGATTGAGTGGGCACACTGCACCTTCTTAGCTAATTTGTCATGCAATTGGATTGCCGCACAGCGGTGGCAGACCGGCTGGCGAGGGGTAAGCTAAAGATAAACCGGGCTCCCTGGCCCAGCTCGCTTTCAACTTCAATGGTGCCGCCCTGGCGCTCAACCAATTGTTTGGAGATGGCTAAGCCCAAGCCAGTGCCGGACTTACGCGAGTTGGCCTGAGAGTGAACCTGGCGGAAACGCTCGAAGATGAAAGCTTGATCCTCGGCCGCGATGCCCACGCCTGAATCGGCAACAATCACTCTTGCCAGTGGCATTGAGGTGTCAACCAGCTCGGTAGAAACTTCGACCACCCCATCTTGATGGGTAAATTTGACCGCGTTACTAAGGAGGTTGAGCAAAATCTGCCGCACGCGGAGAGGGTCGGCACGCACCCAGAGCCCGGGTGTGAGCTGGTGGCGCAAGGTGATGTTCTTGGCTGCGGCCAGGGTGCGCATGGCGTCAAGCGATTCTATCACAGAGAGATTGACATCAACATCTTCCAGGTTGAAGGGCATGGCGCCGGCTTCGATGCGGCTGAGATCGAGGATGTCGTTGATCAAGGCCAACAAGTGCTCACCGCTGCGGTGGATACTTTCGGCGAAATCGCGCTGCTCGGGGTTGAGCGGGCCGCCAATCTCCTTGGCCAGTAAGTCGGAGAAGCCAAGAATGGCGCTGAGCGGGGTGCGGAGCTCATGGCTCACGCTGGCAAGAAAATCGCTCTTGAATTGATAACTGCGCTGCAACTCGGCGGCGCGGACAGCGGCCTCGCGCTGCTCGAGTTCCAACTCGGCGCGGCGCTTGCCTTCGCTTATGTCGGAGAGCACGCCGTCGGCGAGCAGAGTGCCGCCCTCGTTGTAAACATGCACGCCCTGGGCTTGCAACCAGACCCAACGTCCATCGCGATGGCGGAAGCGGAACTCGGCGGCCATGGGGGCGTGGCGGTCGTAAAGGTCGAGAAAAGCGGCATCGAGCGCGGGGCGATCTTCGGGGTGTACGCGGTCGAGCCAGAAGGATGGGCCGAGGGCGGTGGCCTCAAGGTCGGTAAAACCGGTGAGGGAACGTATTTGAGCCGAGATGAAGGTGAAGATACCCGCCCGCGAGCGGGTCCACACGGCGGCGGGAACATTGGCGATTAAGCGGTCGAGAGCTTCCTGGGCGCGGCGGCGCCTGCGCACTTCGCGGGTGAGCAGGAAGTAGGTCAGCAGCAGCAGGCCGAGACTGATGATGCATGCGGACCAGAAGCGGCGGGACCAACTGGTTTGAAAATCACGGACCACGCCCTGGCGCGAATGCAAGACCGCGGTTTCAGAGTTGATTGCAAGGGCGGCGCGCTGGCGCACTGTCTGGGCCAGGTCCAACGCCGGCGTGGAAGCGGCCAGGGCCAGGGCTTGGCTATTTTTACCAGCCAAGCTGAGCGCGATTTCGTGATCGAGGTCGGCGGCCTTGGCTTCGACAGCGGCGCGCAGCGAAGCAAGGAGTGCCTTCTGGTCGCGATTGTCGGCGGTAAGAGCGTCGAGCCGGGCAAGACCGGAGCGCGCGGCGGCCAGTTCGTTTTGATAGGTGGCGAGCCGTACGGCGCTCGGCTCATGCAGATAGTGCTGCTGCACGTTGGTAGCAGTGGCCAAATGAATTTGCAGATCGTCGAGCGCCAGTAAAACTTGCTGGCTGTGATTGGCCCAGCCCAAGGAGTTGGCCAGCCCACGAGCGGAACGAAAGGCGGCGAAGTAGGTGACAATCGGCAGGGCCAGGGCCAAGAGCAGCGCCAATCCGGTGACGTGTTCTGTGCGCAGCTTCAGCATGGGCGAGGCGCGGCGGCGGGCAAAATTTCATTGAGCGCGCCGCTGCGGTAACCTTGCAAGTCAAGCGTGACGTAGGCGAAGCCCAAGTGTTTGAAGACCTGGGTCAGCCGATCAGCCATGGAAATATCGAGAGCGCGCGGTAACTCGTCGCGCGCAATTTCGATGCGTACGAGTTGTTCGTGGTAGCGGACGCGGACCTGACGGAAGCCGAGTTGGGCGAGAGCAGCCTCGCCGGCTTCGATACGGGCCAAGATTTCGGGGGTCACCGCGATGCCGTAAGGAACGCGGGAGGAGAGGCAGGCGGAGGCGGGGCGGTCCCAGACATCGAGCGCGGCGGCGCGGGCGAGGGCGCGGATGGCGGCCTTGTCGAGCGAGGCCTCGAGCAAGGGGGCACGGACGCCATGCGTCTGGGCGGCGCGGTGGCCGGGGCGGAAGTCGAGCGAGTCGTCGGCGTTGACGCCATAGACCAAGGTACGAAAGCCGGGGTGGCAGGCGAGCTCCCGCTCCATCCGTTGGAAGAGTTCGTCCTTGCAATGGAAGCAGCGGTCGCTTGCGTTTCTGCGGTAATCGGGATTGTCGAATTCGGCGGTGGCGATGGTTTCGCAGGGGATTCCGTGAGCGGCGGCAAAAGCGAGCGCCGAGCGTAACGCCTCACGCGGCAAGCTCGGGGAATCAGCGATGAGGGCGAGCACCTGACCCGGCACTGTCTGCTGGGCGGCGTAGGCGAGATAGGCGGAGTCGACGCCGCCGGAGTAGGCCACCAGCATGGGAGCGCACTCCTTCAAGATGGCAGCGAGTCGTGGGTCGAGTTGCTGAGGAGGGGCGGGCAGGTCCGCATTCAGCACCATCTCTCCATTATACGAATCCTGTAGACTAATGGCTTGCGCGGTTTGATCATTATCAATACCGGTCCAGGGAAGGGCAAGACGACCGCCGCCATGGGCACCGGCCTGCGCGCCGTGGGGGCGGGACTGCGGGTGCTGATGCTGCAGTTCATCAAGGGCTCGTGGCACTATGGCGAACTGGATGCGGTGGAGAAGTTCGGGCAGCAGTTTGTAATGCGCCAGCTGGGGCGGGGCTTTGTCAAGGTGGGGGCGGAGAAGCCCGATCCGGAGGACGTCCGGCTGGTGGAGGCGGCGTGGGAGCAGGCGAAGGAGGAGATGTCGAGCGGGCGGTGGGACATGGTGATACTGGACGAGATCAACTACGCGATTTCCTACCACATGCTCGACCCCGAGGCGGTGGCCGCGTACCTGCGCACCAAGCCCGAGGCTCTGCACGTGATTCTCACCGGGCGGAACGCGCACCCGACGCTGGTGGAGCTGGCGGATACAGTCACGGAAATGCGCGAGGTAAAGCACGCCTATCAGAAGGGCATCCAGGCGCAGCGGGGGATCGAGTACTGACATGAGCTGGTTTCGGCGTGAAGAACAGCCTTTGTCGCCGGTGCCGGACAAGCATGTGCGCACCGAGGGGCTGTGGCTGAAGTGCGAGGGTTGCCGCAACATCATCTGGAAAAAAGACCTGGCGGAGAATATGCAGGTTTGCCCGAAATGCCAGCGGCACTTCCGCATGGATGCGCGCAGCCGGTTGACGCTGCTGTTTGACGACGGGCAATTTGAGGAACTCGACGCAGGGCTGGCTTCGTCGGACCCGCTGGAGTTCGTTGACTTGAAACCGTATCGCGAGCGGCTGGCGGCGGCGCAGCGGGCGACCGGCATGAATGACGCGCTGCTGTACGCGCGCGGACGCCTGGCGGGGCGGGCGGTGATTGTTTGCGCGATGGAGTATGGGTTCATCGGCGGGAGCATGGGTGCTGTGGTGGGGGAAAAGATTACGCGCGCCATCGAGGCGGCGGGCAGTGCGCGCGAGCCGCTGATTATTATCTCCGCGTCGGGCGGGGCGCGGATGATGGAGGGCGCGGTCAGCCTGATGCAGATGGGCAAGATCGCGGCGGCGCTGGCGCGGCTTGACGACTTGGGCGTGCCGTTCATTTCAATTCTCACCGACCCGACCACAGGCGGCGTGACGGCGAGCTACGCGATGCTGGGGGACGTGAACATCGCCGAGCCGGGAGCGCTGATCGGCTTCGCCGGCCCGCGCGTTATCGAGCAGACGATTCGGCAGAAGCTGCCGGCGAACTTTCAACGCAGCGAGTTTTTGCTGGAGCACGGAATGCTGGACGCGATTGTGCATCGCAAAGACCTCAAGCCCTATCTCGACCGGGCCCTGGCATTTTTGCAGGCGCCGGCGGCGCAGTGACCGCGGCCGAGAGCGTGGCCTACATTTACGGTTTGGGCACTGAGCTGCGGCCGGGGCGGAAGTTTGACCTGACGACGATCACGGCGCTGCTCGAGGCGCTGGATCACCCGGAGCGGCGGTTCGCCAGCGTGCATGTGGCCGGAACGAACGGCAAGGGCAGCGTGTGCGCCATGGTCGAGTGTGCCGCGCGGGCGGCGGGCTGGCGCACCGGGCTATACACTTCGCCGCACTTGCAGCGTTTTCAGGAGCGCATTCGGATTGCCGGCGATGAGATCGACGATGCGGCGCTGGGGACGGCGGCGACGCGGGTGCGCGAGGCAGCCGAGCGGCTGGAGACGGAGGGAAAGTTGGCGCGTCCGCCGGCATTTTTCGAGGCAGCCACAGCGGTGGGATTCTGCGCTTTTGCCGCGGCCGGGGTCGAGCTGGCGGTGGTCGAGGTAGGCTTGGGGGGCCGACTGGATGCGACGAATGTGATCATGCCCAAGCTCGCGGTTATCACCGCGTTGGGCATGGACCATGAGGCCTATTTGGGATCGAGCCTGGGAGAAATCGCGGGCGAAAAAGCGGGCATTCTCAAACCTGGGGTGGGGGCGGCCATCTCCGCGCCGCAGTTGCCGGAGGCACGGGCGGTGCTGCGCGCGACGGCGGAGGCGGCGGGCGTGGGGCTCGAGTTCGTCGAGCGGGCGGCGATCGAAGCGGCGCCGCGGACGCGGCTATTGGGCGATCATCAGCGTGAAAACGCCGCGGTGGCGGCGGCCGTTTGCCGCGGCTTGGAGGCGCACGGGTTTGCGGTTCCGGAGGCGGCGGTGGCGGCCGGACTGGAGAATGTACGGTGGCCAGGGAGACTGGAGCAGATCAGCTCGGCGCCGGATGTGTTTCTGGACGGCGCGCACAACCCATTGGCGGCGCGGGCGCTGGCGGCGTATCTCGATCAGCGCGGGGGGGAGCCACCGGTGCTGATTTTCGGCGCCATGCGCGACAAGGCGGTCGAGGAGATCTGCGAAGCCCTGTTTCCGCGGGCGCGGGCGGTGGTATTGACGGCGCCACGGCAGGCGCGAGCGCTGGCGCCGGAGGCGCTGGCGGGCGCGTGCGGCAGCTTCGCACGGCGCTGCGAGATTGCCGCCGATTACAGAGCGGCGCTGGCGCGGGCCCGGAAGATCGCGGCGGAGGCGCCGCCGACCACGGCGATATTCGTGACCGGTTCGCTGTACCTGGTGGGCGAGGCGCGGGAGGCGAGCGCGTGAAGGAATGGTTTTCGCGCGCGCGCTCGGTCGGGATCTACGCCCCGCTGTACGCACTGGCGACGGCCGGCTACGGCGCGGTGTCGATGGCATGCTCGCGCTTTGACGCCAGCGGCGCGCGCCAGCACCGCATTGCGCGCGCGTGGGCGCGCATGTTGCTGCGCATCGCGAGAACGCGGGTGACGGTTGAGGGCGGCGAAAACTTGATCCGCGACGGCGGGTCGGTGATGGTGTGCAATCACCTGAGCTATATGGACGTGCCGGTGTTATTCGCGGTGCTCGATTTGCAGTTCCGGATTTTGGCGAAGAAGGGGTTGTTCAAAATTCCCTTCCTCGGCGGGCATTTGCGGCGATGCCAGCATTTGCCGGTGGACCAGTCGAATCCGCGCGCGGCGCTGCGCAGCCTGCACACATCGGCGGCGAGCGTGGCGGAGGGGCTGCCGCTGTTTGTGTTTCCGGAGGGGGGGCGCAGTTTTTCAGGCACGCTGCAAACATTCGCGGCGGGCGCGTTTTATATCGCGGTGCAGGCGCAGGTGCCGATCGTCCCGATGGTGCTGGTGGGCACGTTCGAATTGCTGCCGCCGACGACGGCCCATCTGCGTCCGGGCGCGGTGCGGCTGATCATTGGGCCGCCGATTGCGACGCAGGGGATGACCCGCGCCGACGTGCCCGCGCTCAGTGAGCGGACGCGGGCGGTAATGGCGAGTTATCTGGCGCGGTAAAGCGCCCGCCCAATCAATACTTGCGCCGGCGGCGGCAATTTGACACCATCGTGTTTTCAGGGAGCCAACCTGTCGCACGAACAAGTAGCACCACCAACTGTTCCCGCAGCCGAAGGCGGAGGCGCCCTGAGGCGGGTGTTCCGCCGCTTGCCGCGGCCGATCAGCGACTTCGCCCGCAGTTGCGAAACGGATCGCGTATTCCGCTCCTATGTGTGGTGCGCCATCGCGATGCATGTTTTCGCGCTCCTATATTTCGCCATGTACGGCTTGCTTGGCATGCTGTCGCCCGACAAGGAGGCGATTTGCTGGCCGTTTTTTGGTAACTGCTGGAGGTTTCGACTCTCAGATCATCAGCCGTTGGAAGTGCTGTTGGCCTATGGCGCCATCGCCGTTTTGACGCTCATCGCGCGCGCAGCACGGGATTATGTCAGCACATGGTATGGCCTCGCGTTGCTGAATGTTTGGCTTGCCGGCATCGTCGCACTCGATTACCGGATGCGATCGAACGAAGTCTACATGTTGCTTTGGCTGAACGCGGTGGTGCTGCTTTGGCCCCACAAGCGCTATTCCGTGCCGGCCATTATCGTCAGTTTTTATTGGTGGGCGGGCACGTTAAAGCTGAATTACGAGTGGCTGTCGGGCGCCAGCCTGTACGGGCATCTCGCGATTGTGCCGGCGCGACTGACGTGGGTGGCGTGCACCTATGTCGTCGGCATGGAGATGGGAATTGTATTGTTTCTTTTGAGCGGGCGGAGATGGGTTAGAAACACGGTATTGGCTCAGCTCGCGGCCTTCCATTTGGAGTCGTTGACACAGATTATTTGGTTTTACCCGCTGTTGATGGCGGCCGTGCTGGCTTGGTTCGTCATTGAGAATGCGTTCGGAGCCAGGGCCGGACAGGGGACGCGGCTGGATCAGTTCCTGAAAGGCAAAGCGCCGGTTGCCACCTATGTGCTTTGCGCCGTGTTCGCGGCCTTTCAGCTCGCGCCGTACCTGTATAAAGGAGACAAGGAGCTTACCGGCCAGGGCAGAATTTTTGCGCTGCACATGTTTGAATCGCGGCAGGAGTGCGCCGTTACCGCTACGATTCATGCCGGCGGCCAGCCCGCGAACACGGTGGACTTGGTGGTCCACGATTTGCCACCGCGGATGGTGTGCGACCCGCTCATTTATTTCGACAGAGCGTCGAATATCTGTAGAGGCAACCAGGACGTTCCCGGCTTCGACATTGATCTGAAGATGGTTTCGAAGCGCTCGACCGCGCCGCAATACACGACGATCATTGATGATCCCGGCTTTTGCAGCAAGCACGAGAAGTACAAGATTTTCGGAAACAATTCCTGGTTGAAGTAATCGCCGGTCGCGCGCTCACTTGCGAGCGGCGGGGGCAGGGGCGCAGGCCAACGGCGCGGGAGCCGGCGGCGCGGTCAGGCCGGCGGGGAGATGCGCGATTTGCGTTTTCCAGGCGGTCAGGGTGCGGTTGTAGGCGGCGCAATCGGTTCGCCAGGTGTCGAGCTGGGCCTGACTGGGGGCTTCGTCGAGACCGACTTGCGAGGTGCTCACGATCGCATTGAAGGCGGCGTTGAGAGCCGAGAACGACTGCATGGCGCCGGGAGCCGCCGGAGCGCCGCGTCCGCCGCGGCCACCGGTGCGGTCGGCGGCAACGCCGCCGAAGGCCGCGAGTTGTGATGCGAGCGAAGCCTGTGGATTGGCCGCGAGCTGCTCACGCAGGGAGCGCACGGCATCGTTGGCGGCGAAGCTCAACTTGGATCCTTGATAGGCATCCATCATGAGGCGGTTCTTGGCGGCGAGATCGGCGGTGACCTTGGGGCCGTCGCCGACGCGCGGGTCATTGATAACGCGCAGAGTTTGGGTGAGGACGCGGCCATCCACCGTGAGTTTGAGGGTGTAGACGCCGGGGATGGCTTGCGGGCCGTGGGGGCCGGGAGTGACGTGACCGCCGGGAGCGACGTTCATTTGGTTTTCGAGATCGAGGCTGAGCGCGGGCGGGTCGTCATAGCGCAGATCCCAGTGCGTGCGGTTGGTGCCGACGGCGGTGGGAAGCGCCAGCGAGGCGGGCGTTGCCACCCAGTAGCTGGGATAGGGCCAGCGGGTGGGGAGCGTCGGCGGCGTGCTCGACATGGTGCGCACCAGGCGGCCCTGAGCGTCGAAAACCTGGAGGGTGATGGCGCCGGTGGGCGGCTGGCTGAGGTGGTAATAAAGAATCGCGCCGTAGGGCGGATTGGGAGCGTGCGGCAGCTCGGGGTTCAATGGCTGATCCCAGTTGTCGCTGACGCGGCTGCGGATGGCGTCACCGGGTTTAAAGAAGTATGCCGGCGCGGCGGCGATGGCCTGGGATTTGGCAGCGACTTCGCGCAACGGTGTCGTGTCGTCGAGTACCCAGAAGCTCCGTCCGTAGGTGGCGATTACGAGGTCGCTCATGTGATCGTCGGTGTGGAAGACCATGTCGCGGATCGAGGTCGTGGGCAGGTTCTGGCGCAGCGATTGCCAGTGGTCGCCGTCGTCGAAGGAGACGTAGACGGTGGTTTCCGTTCCGGCGTAGAGCAGGCCGGGTTGTTTGGGATCGGCGCGGACGACGTTAACCCAACTTCCGGTAGGTTCGCCGCTGGGCAGACCGGTGACGATTTTGGTCCAGGTTTTGCCGGCGTCGTGGGTGCGCCAAATCTGCGGGGTGTTGCCCTCGGTGCCGGCCGCGTGGCCGGAGAGGTAGGCGGTGTTGATGTCTGTGTGGCCGGCCTCGATGGTGTTGAAGGTAATCCCGGCGGCGTCGGTCAGGTTGCTGACATTGTTCCAGTGCAGGCCGGCGTCCATTGAGTTATAGATCTGGCCGTTGCTGCTGACCGTCCAAAAGACGCCGCGCTTGACGGTCGAGATGGCGAAGTCGTTGATGAAGGCGCCACGCGGAGCGCCGCGGCCGCCGCCAGGGTTGGCGCCCGCCGGTTCGGGCGGCAGCGGGGTGCCGCAGGCGACGGTGGGTTGGCCCTTTTCGGTGGTGAGGTCAGGGCTGAAGGCCTTCCAGGAATGGCCGTGGTCGTGGGTGACCATGAGGCACTGCATATCCATATAGATAGAGTGTGGATCGAACGGATCGGCGCGGCGCCAGGAGTCGCGGCTGGCGCGGTACTTTTCGGTGTCGGTGCCGAAGTTGGGAGCTACGTTTTCCCATTGGCCGCTGGTGAGATTGATTTTGATGAGGCTGCTGCCGCCGCCGGCGGCGCCGTATCCGACGCCGTAGACGATATTAGGATCAGTCGGGTCGGCTGTGACGGTGCCGAACTCGGAGGAGGGCAATGGCATCCAGTCAACTTCGGAGACGTCGCCCACGTCGCCGCGATCGCGGAGCATGACCGCGCCGGTGTCTTGCTGGGAGGCGAGCATCCAGTATGGATACCGGTTGTCGGTGGAGATATGGTAGAACTGGCCGACGGGCAGGGCGTAGTAACTCGACCATGAGTGTCCGCCGTTGAGGGTGACCGCGGCACCCTGGTCAACGCCGAAGAGCATGCGCTGGCCATTGGTGGGGTCAATCCAGATGTCGTGCATGTCTTCACCGCCCGGCGCGCCTTTGAAGGGAGTGAAGGTGGCGCCGCCATCGCTCGAGGCATAGGCGGCGGTGCTGAGGGAGTAGACGCGGTCGGGGTTTTGCGAGTCAACCCAAACGCCGCAGATGTAGTCGCGTCCGCTGATACGGCTGTCGTCAACCGCCATGTGAGTGAAGGTCGCGCCCTGATCGTCGGAACGGTAGAAACCGGAGCCGCCGTTCACGCCGGCGCCGACGACGTAGATGCGCTGGCCGTGGGTGTGCATGGCGACGGCGACGGCGGTGCGGCCGCTGTTGAGCGGGAAGGCGGTGACTTCAGTCCAGGTCTTGCCTTCATCGAGCGATTTGTAGAGATGGGTGTGGCTGGGGCCGGCGACTGCGCCGCGTCCGCCGCCGGCAGGGAGCGGGTCGCTCTCGGTTGTCGCAAAGATGACGTTGGGGTCGTCGAAGGGGGAGGAGAGGTCGCGCGCGCCGGTGGCGTCGTCGGGATGGAGCACGTTGGTCCAGGTGTCGCCGCCGTTGTCGGTGCGGAAAATGCCGCGCTGGGTGCCGGTGGTTCCGGCCATGGTGGCGACGATGACGATGTTGGGGTTGGTCGGGTCGACGACGATCTTGGGGATGCGACGGGTGCCCTCGAGGCCGATGTGCTTCCAGGTCTGGCCGGCGTCGGTTGACTTGTAGATGCCATCGCCGTCGGTTCCGGTGGTGGCATTGGCGACCGCATCGCCGGAGCCGGCGTAAATGATGTTGGGGTCGGAAGGCGCGACCTGAATGGCGCCAAAGCTGTCAACCTCGGTGATAGAGTCGGCGACGGGGTGCCAGGTGATGCCGGCGTCGGTGGTTTTCCAGATGCCGCCTTGCGGCATGCCGGCATAGAAGGTGCCGGGCTGGCCGACGACTCCGGTAACGGAGGCAACGCGTCCGCCATGGAAGGGTCCGACGTTACGCCAGCGGAGACCGGAATAGAGATCGGGGCTGACGCCCTGGGCGGCGAGGCCAAGACTCAGGCCCAAGCAAAGCAGCGAAACGGCAAGAACGGCGGGTGGGATGCGGCGCATGGAGAAACCTCTCGTCATGATGGAATTGAGATATCGCGTCGAGTGATACACCCCGTACTATACACGCTGGCGCAAGCGGCGGCGCAAGCGCGCTCGCGGGGCGTGGCGCGCGCTGTCCGTGGCCGGCCGTCGCATGTTTGATGTAGCACAATATTACAAATATTGTGCTACCATTCCGGCAAAGGGAATGATGTGGCGCAGGCGCATTCAATTCGGCAACGCCGCCTTGTCAATAAAACCTCAGCGTCCCCCGCTGTGGACAATCGCGCCCTCACGGACGCACTCTCGATCGCGCATCAGCAAGGGCTGCTCTCAGGCAAGCGGACGCTGACCGTGCGGGGACGCATGCCCGCGCTTCTGGTTGCGCAAGCGAAGAGAAAGACGGGAATCCAGTCGGATTCCAAGCTTCTGGAAGCGGCCCTCGCAAGTCTCGCGGTGCACGACGACTACGCTGACTGGATTCTCACCCGGCGTGGCGCCGTGAGCAGGGACATAGACCTTGAGTTCTAAAACCCGGTTGGGGCAGTCGCTGCGCCGACTCAAGCCGGAAAAGCAGCTTCGGCAACTCAAGTACCGCGACCGGTCGCGATTGCAATTCTTGCCAGAGCTCAGGCCACCCTTCCCTAAGCTTCTGCTGGACACGACTGTCTACGTTGACATCTTGCAAGGAAATTTTCCCGAAAGCGCGGCGCGGGTCCTACGCGCCGCGAGTCTTTGGCACTCCAGCGTGACGGAAGCTGAACTGGCGGCAATGGCCGGATTGCTGGAGCCGTCCCATCCCGACACGGCAAGCGTCATTGCGGAAGTCGAAGCATCCATCGAACAGCGGCCGGCACACCGAATCCTGACGCCTGACCGGGAAATATGGCGTGACGGCGGCATGCTAGCCGGGTTGCTGGCGCGGCTGCAGCGGTACGGAAGCATCGAGCGACGCAAATTGTTGAACGACGCCCTCATTATCCTTACGGCGGGCAAGCATGGCTGCACGGTACTGACGCGAAATGTCGCCGATTTCGATCTGCTCGCACAGCTCGATAGGCGCGGGCAGGTGGTGTTTTATGACCGGAGCGCCTGAAACGGCGTTCTGATATTCTGGGCCGATATGAAGGTGGTATCGCGGGAGGAGTGGCTGGCGGCGCGGAGGGAGTTGCTGGCGCGGGAAAAGCAGCTCACGCGCGAGCATGACGCGGTGGCGGAACTGCGGCGAGCGCTGCCCTGGGTCAAGGTCGAGAAGAATTACGAGTTCGAGGGGCCGGACGGGCGCGAAACGTTGAGCGAACTGTTCGCGGGACGAAGCCAATTGATTGTCCGTCATTTTATGTTTGGGCCGCAGGCCGCGCAAGGGTGTGTGGGGTGCTCATTCGCTTCCGATCACGTTGACGGCGCGCTGGTCCATCTCGAACACCGCGATACGACCTACGTTGCGGTTTCGCGGGCGCCGATCGCCACGCTGGAGGCGTTTCGCAAACGCATGGGATGGAAGTTCAAGTGGGTTTCCTCAGGCGGCAGCGATTTCAGCTATGACTTTCAGTCGGCGTTTACGCCGGAGGAACTGGCGCAACCGGAGTTGTTTTACAACTTCGAACGCCGCAAGCAGCCGTTTGTCGCCGAAGACCTTTCGGGCCTGAGCGTCTTCGTCAAGAACGGCGCGGGCGAGATTTTTCACACGTACTCGTGTTACGCGCGCGGTGACGAGGGTGCGCTGGGCACCTATTTCTACCTGGACCTGACGCCGAAGGGACGCGACGAAGGCCCCAACGGCAACTTAAGCGGCTGGGTCAAACACCACGACAAGTACTAAAAGTCGAACTTACGGTCGAGCGCGCGGCCGGAAAATCACTTGGCATCCATTGAGGAATGGAACGCGAGTGGCGGCAGGAGCGCAACCTGGGGGCGATGCTGGTCCTGACCGGATGGGTGGCACTGACGCGGCTGGCGCTGGTCGCGGCGATGCCGGGGGAGCCCGACTCGGCGCTGTTTCCAGTAGGGCTTTGGCGGTGGGTCACGGCTGGACCGTTGGCGACCCGCGTTTATGACCGATCGTTTTCACCCGGGTATTACTGGTTGGCGGCGCAGTTGGTGCGCTGGGGCCATATAGAGGTCGGCAAGTACATTGTCTTGCTCAACAGCATCAGTTTAATTGCCGCCTTGGCGATGGCGCCACTAGCGTATCAAGCGGCGCGGGCGTATTTGCCGTCGCTGACCGCTTTTTGGGCAAGCTGGATATGGCTGCTGTCGCCGGCGGTGTGGTGGTTGGGCATGGAGGCGCATCCGCAGGCGCTAGGAATAGCGCTGGCGCTGGGCGCGTTGGTATTGCAGCGGCATGCCATCGAGCGTGGCGGCGGTTGGTGGCTGACGGTATATGGCGCACTCACCGCGGCCTGGCTAGTGCGCTGCGATGTGGCTTTTCTTTATGGGGCGTTTCTGACGCCGTTTGCCGTGCCAGACGCGAGTGGGAGGCGCGCGGCGGCCGACTGCCGACTGGGGTTTACGCTGGCGGCACTCGCGGCGAGCGGTGCGTCATTTTTGGTTTTGCGCCGGGTAATAGTGGGTAACTGGCGTGCAGCAAGCGGTGCCGAGCCGGGAACGCTGCGGCAGATCAGCAACTTTTTTGGCCAACTTTCGCCGGCCCACCAGGCGCTTCCTTTCCTTACCGCGGGCGGAGTGGCGGCGACACTGTTGGCGCTGGCCGGAGTCATGTGGCTGCCGCGAAGCACGCGCCGGCGATGGGTTGCCATCATTGCACTCTGGTCGGCGCCGGCGGCTGTGTTTTGGATCGTTGTGCGCGGCAACAACGTTCGTCACGTGGCGCTATGCACGCTGCCCCTGTTGTGGGCGGGCGCGGCGGGCTGGGCGGGTTGGCGGATGCCCCGCCGCGTGCGGTGGCACCCGGTGGCGGTGATCGCAGTAGCGGTGGTGTTGCTTGACTGCTTCTTGCCGGTAAGCGCCAACCTGACGCTATATCCGACGGGCAACGTACCGGGGGCGGCGAGAGCACTGCGTCTGGAGGAGGCGTCGATGCTGAGCCTGGCGAAGCAACTGGCGCGAGCGCCCGGGGGCCGCTGTTATTTCGGTTCGTACACGAGTGCCTACCTGCTTTACGACGTGGTGGCGCTATGGGCGGCGAAGCCGTCGGCCGGTCGCTTGCGCTTTGTCGCCGATATGCCGGTGACCAAGGTTTGGACAACTCCCTCGCCGGTGCCTCTGGTGTTGCATGATGTGTATTCGACCGGCGAGTACTTGCGAGCGCAAGCGAATTGCCAGGAAGCTTACAGTCTGGAGTACAGCCGAAGTGGCCAGCCGCTCCATCCGCTGTCATTGACGTGGCTGAGGTAATCAAAATTGCCACTTGTACAAAGGATCGGTTTACCCGCAAAATCAAGACCGGGTGCCGCACAAGCTAAAAAATCGGATTGTCTGGCCGGTGGTCGTGGTGGCGGCGTTAATGGTGGCGGCGCCGGCGCAGAGTGGGAGCACTGCGGCGGCAACGCTGAGCCGGGCGCACGCGATGCACCAAAAGCTATTGCAGGAGCCGGTGAGCGAGCGCACGGGGGCGGAGTATGAAGCCATCGTTACGGAATTAGCGCCCCTATGGGCCGATCCGCAGGCGCCGGATGCCGACAGCGCGCGCTATCAGGCGGCCAATGTTTATATAGACTGGGCCCGCGACCTGCATGCCTCGAGCGCCTATACGAAGGCGGCGCGCGTGCTGCTCGATTTGCTGCACGCCTCGCCCTACAGCAGCTTTCGGCGCAATGCGGAATGGGCGCTGGCGCAGATACAGTACTTTCATCTGCACCAAGCCCAGGCGGCGGCGGTGTGGCTGAGGGATTTTGAGAAGCGTTATCCGGCGGATCCGCGAACCGCGATCGCGCACAAGGAGGTGCGGGGCGAGAAGGTCGCCGAGCCGGAATACTTTGAGGCGAGCGGGGCAGGCGCGGGCGTTGGCGCGGGCGCGGCCGGCGTTCCGGCTCGGTTGATGGCGGCGGCGAGCGAGCCCCAGCAGGATTTGGCGGTTAGCATCGGCAACGTCAGCGGAGTGCATGTATTCACCCACGCCAGTGCGACCACGGTGGTCGTCTCGTTGCGGGGCGAGGCCGACTTCACGCGAGGGGCGGTGGCCGAGCGGCACCTGGTTTATTTCGACGTGAGCACGGCGGGCGCGCCGACGCGCCCAGGAGAACCGGCGCCGGCGTCGCTGAATGTGGGCGATGGACGTGTGGCGCTGGTGCGGGTGGCGAAAAATTCGAAGCTGCTCACGCGGGTGGTGATTGAAACCATGGGCGGCGCACGGGTGGACGCGGGGAGGTTTTACCCGAACCCGGCGCGCTTAGTGGTGGCGGTCGGCGCCGCGGGGACGGGGGCGGGCGCAGCGGTGCCGGTTACGCCGGCAGTACCAGAGGTGGTCAAGGCGCTTGCGGCACCCCCGGCTGATAGCCTGGCGGATGGAAATTCATCGCTGACGCGGGCGCTGGGATTGAAGATCGGCCGGGTGGTGATCGACCCCGGACACGGCGGGCACGATTCGGGAACCATTGGGCCGACCGGAATTATGGAGAAAAGCGTCGTGCTCGACGTTTCGTTGCGATTGGGAAAGCTGCTGCGTCAGCGGTTGGGCACCCAGGTGGTATTCACGCGCGACGACGACACGTTTATTCCGCTCGACGAGAGAACCGCGATTGCCAATCGCGAACATGCCGATTTGTTCGTTTCCATCCACGCCAATTCGAATCCGGATCATCAGATGCGGGGCATCGAGACGTATTACCTCGATCTCAATAACAATGCCCAGGCGCTGGCGGTGGCCAAGCGCGAGAACGCGTCGGGGGATCAGGACATCCACGAACTGACGGACATGGTGCGGAAGATCACGCTGAATGACAAGATGGAGGAGTCGCACGAGTTGGCGCGCGATGTTGAGCGCAGCGTGGTTGACGCGACCGACGAGGCCAATCACGGGGTGCTGACCGCACCATTCGTGGTGCTGATCGGGGCGCAGATGCCGTCGGTACTGGCGGAAATCACCATGCTCAGTAACCGCTCCGATGACCGGTTGGCGAGCACCGCGGCGTACCGGCAGCGCCTGGCCGAGGGACTGTACCAGGGCATTCGGCGGTATATGCAATCGCTGAACGGAACCCATACGATGGTGGCTGCGCCGAGCGTGCCGTAGGAGACGGCATTGATTGGCGCGGGCCCAGGGAACGCCGCTCAAGATGCCGCGCCATGCCGGGTGTGGAAGGCGCGGAGGGAGACGGGCGGGAGATACTCTCCGAGGAGCTCGCGATGCCACCAGGCGCCGGTTTGGCGCTGCTCCTGGCGGGTGGTGAAGCGGTACTTATAGTAAAGCGCACGTACATAGGCGGGGCGGCGGTCCGCTTGAAAGGGTGCGTGGCGAAAGAGAGCGAGGGTGGGGGCGTCGCAGAGCAGGAGCTGGTGGACCAGTTCCACAAACCAGCGCTCGTGGCCGGGGATGAAAATCTCGTTCTGATATACCTCCACCGAGAACGGCAGGAACCAGAGCAGCCAATCGAGGCGCAGATGATAAGGCGCCACTTGCGGCGGACGCCGCGCCGGGTCGCCGGGCTTGGCTTTGCAGTGATACTCCTTCCATTTGGTGGCGCGCGTGAGCACGAGTTCCTCGGTCGCCTCCAACACCACTTCATAGCGATCCCGCGTTACGGAACCGAAGGCGCCGTAGGTATTGACGAAATGGAAAGGATTGTAGTTGTAGTTCATCTTTTGGCGGCGCGAGAAAAGATTCAACGCCGGTTGGATGCTGGCCGCCACCGTCGCGAGCGCCAGCGCGACCAGCACCCAGTGGTACGCCGCCGGAATCGGCGTGCCGCGCGGCCAACCACCGTCGCCGAGGGTGGCATCGCTGAACGCCGAAAAGCCGAGCGCGACGGTGATCCAATTGAGCCAGGAGTAATTGCCGCTGACGATCAGCAGCAACTGTTGCAAAATCGCCAGCGCGCCGCTGATTGAGGCGATCGGTTGGGGCAGAAATAATCCCCAAGGCGCGACGACTTGCACGAAGTGACTGGCGGCAACCGAGAAGCGGTGCACGGATTTGGGGAGGCGGTGAAAACGGCGGCTCAGAGGATTGGGCAGCGGTTGCGTCTCGTAGTGAAATTCGAGGCAGGTGAGTTGGCGCCAGCACTCATCGTGACGGAGCTTGATGAGACCGGCGCCCAGTTCGGTGCGGAACAGCATCCAGCGCAGCGCCAGCACCGGGATCAGTGAAGCCCGCATCCAGCCTGGGCCGAGAAACGCGGCGAAGAAGCCGGCCTCGAGCAGCATTGACTCCCAGCCGAATGCGAAAAACGTTTGGCCGACATTGACAACGGAGAGGTAGAGCGCCCACAGCAGCAGCCAGACCGCCACCGAAAGCCAAACGGGGCCGCGCTCCGGTATTCCTAAGAGCGCCAGCGCAGAGACGGCGATGCCGGTCCAAGCGACGATGCGGAGACGGCGGTCGCTATAGCCCCAATGGAATAAAGTCGGCGTGTGCCAAAACCCGCGGCCGGCGAGAAAGCGTGGGACCGGAAGTAATCCATGCTCGCCCAATAGGGCCGGAAACTGGCGCTCGACCGCGATGAAGGCGATCAGGTAAATCGCGGCCAGAGAGCGCTGCAGTACCAGCCGGACCAGCCAGACCTGGCCAAAGTAGGCGTGCATACCGGATATGATGCCCGCCACCGGGGGAGGTTAGGGCAGGTGCAGCCAATGGCGCAGGTGTGCCATGCCGGTGCCGTAAGGGTTGAAGGGCGCCACGAGATCAACATCGTTCTCGGAAATGCCGGTGTTGTAAGCAATGGAATTGCCGTCGGGTGAGAGGGTGAGATGAATGCCGGGCACCAGCCAGGTTGCCGGCACGCGATCGCCCAAGCCGCCGATGCGGGTGATGGCGCCGGTCGCCAGCGAAATTGAAACCAAATCCGCGCTCTGACCGTGGGCGGCGGCGGCAATGAGGGAGCGGCTGTCGGCCGAAAAATCCCAGCCCATCATAGGTGTGGAGCAGAGCAGATGCTCATGCGAGCCATCAGGCGCGATGAGGTGCACGAGGGCGTCGGAGCCAGCGAAGGCGATCCATCGGCCATCGCGGGACCAGGCCAGGGCGCTCCCACTTTGTGTCACCGCAGCGACCTGAGGCACAAGAATTCGGGGCGTGGCCCCGCCGGTAGTGGCAACCACCACGAGACGGTTGGTGGGTCCGGCGGCACTGAGGTAGGCAAGTTGATTTCCGTCGGGTGACCAAGCCGGAGCGAATTGCGAATCGGTACCGGGAGCCGTTAAGGGGACCGGCGAACCTCCGGAAACAGCGGCGAGCCAGAGAAGGGACGGCTGCGCCTGAGTTCCGTGGACAGTCGGGGTAAAGTTGAAGGCGACGCGGCCGGCGTCAGGCGATAGGGAGGGAAGCTGGAAAATTCCCGGCCCGCCCATTTGCGCCGCGCCGATCAGGAGCCGGTCGTTGACGCCGGCGGTGGTTTGTTCGTGCAACCAAATTTCATCGGCGCCATCGCGGTCGGTGGTATAGACCAGGTCCGGAGCGTGGGCCGCCCATGCCGGCATGTCCTGCTTATGTTCGGAAACAACCAGAGGCGTGACCGCGGCATTGTGAACGTCGGCCGAAACGACCTGGAAATCGGGATAGGAGCGAACCATGGCCAGCGCTTTGCCGTCTGGCGCCAGCGAGGCCAGGTAGCCGTGGGAGGCATCCTTCGCCAGCAACTCGAAGCGGTCTGACTCGGGGTCGGCTTGCCAAAGATCGGAGTCGCCGGCGAGCTTATAACCCATGAACAAAACGTGCTGGTTGTCGGGCATCCACGTCATGCGCACAAGGTCGTGGACCGGCAGGTTGGCCAGCACGCGGCGGGGAGGCTGATGGGCATCGGGAGGAAAGGGCAGCAGCCACACGTTGGTTGCGCCTTGTGCGTCGGGCATGAACAGCAGCAGGCGGTGCCCGTCGGGGGAGAACTCCAGGGTGGGCAAATCGTTCAAACCGGCCAACGCGAAGGGCGCCGGCTGATACCAGAGGAGGCGATCAGCGCCGAGTGTGCGGTAAGCAACGCCGAGTTTGCCGTCGGGCTGGGGCATGACGGCCGCCAACTCGTCGCCCGAGACGGTAAGGGCCTGGGCGCCGCCGACAGGGCGACCCAAATCGGCGAGTTGCCGCGGCTCGCCGCCGACGGCGGCCAGGGACCAAACGGTGGGGCGATTAAATTGATCCTGGGAAAAGATGAGGCTGCGGCCATCAGAACTCCAGGCGATCGGCGCGGCATCGGCGGCAGCATGGGTTAGCTGTGCGGGAACGGCGCTTCCCAGCCGGTAAAGATAGACCTGCGCCGCGGCACCCGGGGCCGGATAGGCCGCGAATGCGAATGCGTCTCCACTCGGCGCCCAAACCGGCGGATGATACTCCGACAAACCCATCAAGCTCAACGGACGATACGCGGTGGCCGCGATCGCCGGGGCGGAGCGATCGAGCATGAACAGGGCGCAGAGCGCGGCGGTCATGCCGATGCCGGCGCCGTAGGCGAGTAAAGTTCGACCGCGCCAGCGCGGGCGGCTGGCAGCGGAGGCCGCGGCACCGAGAGTCGTGATCGTAGTTGAGCTCTCGGCCACCGCGCCGAGGGCGAAATCGAGATCGGCGGCGCTCTGAAAGCGCGCCTTGGGGTTTTTCTCAAGGCAGCGCTGCACAATGCGCTCGAGCATGGGCGGCAGCGGCGCGGGGCCGGGAACAAGAGCGGGCGGATCTTCGCGCAGAATCGCGCTCATCGTTTCGACCGAGGTGGCGGAATGAAAGGCGCGCCGGCCGGAGAGCATTTCGTACAAGATGGCCCCGAAGGAAAAGACATCACTGGCGGCGGTGACGGTCTCGCCGCGGACCTGCTCGGGCGCCATGTAGCCCACCGACCCCATAACGGTGCCCACAGCGGTGGCGACGGCGGCGGTGCCGGCGAGGGTCTGGGCTTCAGCGATCACCGATCCGCCGGTGGCTTTGGCAAGGCCGAAGTCGAGCACCTTGAGGCGCCCGGCGGAGGTGATCATGATGTTTTCAGGCTTGAGGTCGCGGTGCACGATGCCGGCGCCGTGGGCCGCGGCCAAGGCTTGGGCGAGTTGGCGCGCGTAGTCGAGGGTCCGACGCAGACCGAGTTTCCCTTGGCCCAGCAGTGCGCGGAGTGTCTCGCCGTCGAGGAGTTCCATGACCAGGAAGTCGGGGCCGACATCGAAGAGGGTGCACAGGTTGGGGTGGTTGAGAGCGGCCACGGCCTGTGCTTCACGCTCGAAGCGGTCACTGAAGCGTTCGGAAGAAACCTTAATGGCCACGTCGCGATTGAGCCGCGAGTCGCGTGCGCGGTAGACCTCGCCCATGCCGCCGGAGCCCAATGGCGCGGTGATTTCGTAGGGTCCGAGACGGGTTCCGGAGGCAAGCGGCACGAAGCGATTATAGCGTTAGCGGTGTAGAGCGCCGCTATGGCGCGCCCAGCATGAATCCTCGAGTGCCGTCCATTGCGGTTGGGCTGGAGAGGCGACCCCTACTGGCCAGAGCCGGCGATTTTTTCGTAGACGGCGCGGGCTTGTTCGATGCGGGCGTGGAACTTGTCGCGCTCGGCGTCGCTGCGCCAGGCGGCGTTCTGAAGGCGCGTCCACATGGCTTCGATCGATTGGGCCAGGAAAGAAGCGTCGGCGGTCGAGGTCCACTGCTTGCCGTCGCGCAGTATATAAACCGGCGTGGTTTGGGCGAAGGCGTAGCTGTCGGCCACAAAATGCGAGGCCGGGCCCACGGCGCGCAACGCCACCCAGCCGCCCTGGGGCAGCGGCACATCGCCGTCGAAGGTGGCATGCAAGGGATCGGCCGGCGTTATCTTGTTCGCCACCTCGCCGTTCACCAGCAAATCGAGCTCCGACATGGGGGCAATCGAGATCGCGTCGGCATGAACGTGCAGGCTCGGCGATGCGGCGCCGGTGAGACGAATCTCGTCGCCAGGCTCGCGGCCGGCGACGCTCAAGGTCAACAGCGGGCCGGTGGAACCAAAACTGTGTCCCGCCTTGAGGCCGGCCAGCCAGGCGGCGAGCGTGAGCGGGCCATGAATGTGAACGTAGACGCGGTCGGATCCGGGCGGCGGATCGAGTGCGACGTCGGAGAAGTTGTCGGTGCCGGCCGAGGCGGCAATGTGGAAGCCGCAATCCAGGAGCCGGTCATAGAAATCGGCGCTTCCGATTTCGTCGGAGGAGAGCGAGCCCACATCGAAGAAATCGCCCTTGCCCAAAGCCGCATCCACAGCAATCAGGTTGGCGGCGCCTTGCTGCGGCGTCTTGACCGGATTCACGAACGGGTGCGGAAATCCGGCGATGCCTCCCTGGGCATGCGCCGCGTCAATATAAGAATCATCGAGCGTCGGCTGCGCATACGGGCTTCCGCGGTTGCCGGCGTCGAAGGGGAGAATGAAGTGTTGAATGCCGAGCAGTTCGATGTGGCCGAGCGAGCCGCGGAACTCTTCCGCATATTGCAGGATGTTGCCGGGGGTTGAAAGCGGGCTGGGCTTGCCGGTCAAATCGCTCCATCGCCCCATGAGACGCGTGCCATCCATATGAATAAGCGCGTAGGTCACGTGGAGATCGGCGGCGGTGAGTTCGTTGAAGAACCCGCGGTGGGAAAGTCCGTAGTCGCCCTGGTGCAGATCGTGAATGTGGGGATCGCCGGAGTACCAGCCGCGGGCGGGCAGGTCGGCGATGCGGGTGAGCACGAGGGTTGCCGTGCGGGCGCCGCCGGCGGCGACATCGACGGTCACCTTGGCGGGTTTGTACTCGAATCCTTTGCGGGCCTCGACCTCGACCCTGCCGGCAGGCACGTCGATGGAGGAGGCGCCGGTGGTTTCGAAGTAATGGGTGCCGTCCATGGCGATCTGGCGGGCGAAGCCGCCATTGGGCGCATAAAACCGTCCGTCGTCGGCGGTGATCGTCACATCGGCGGGAATCGCATGCCGCTGGGCATCGACGACTCGCACCTGCACCGTGCCAGTGGGCTGGCGGGGCCGCCAGGTATGGATCGGCACCGGCTGCCAGGAGGGAAACGGACCACCTCCGGCGGCCACCGTGTAGAGCACAGTCGGACCGGTGCGGTTGGAGACGAAAGCGAAGCGATCACCATCAGGGCTTGGGGTGGGCGAGTAAGTGTCGCCGGCGTCTGGCGTGAGGGCCACCGGTTCGCCGCCCTGAGTGGAGACAATGCGGACCTGATTGGAACCCGCCTCATCGGAGATGTACAGCAGCGATTTGCCATCCGGCGTCCATGCCGGTTTGGCGCGGTATTCGGTTTGTTCGTAGCGGACAAGACGGGGATCGCCGCCGGCGATGGGGCGCACCCACAGTCCGCCGGTACCCAATTGGCCGGGAACCGGGGCGACGTAGGCTAGTTCGTCACCGTCGGGCGAAACCGCGGGTTGGAAACCCCTGACCACCTGGGTATTGGTTCCGCTCGCTATATCATGCCGGAATATATTCGTCCCGCCGCCGCGGCCGGCTCCGGCAACCATGTTGGCGTAGTACACGCTGTTGCCGTCGTGACTCCATGCTGGTTCGACCGCCACGCCGGGGCCGGTGGGCAAGGTCTGGACCTGGTCCCGCGCCAAATCAATGGTGGCAATGCGGAGACTGCCGTCGGGGCCGTTGACGACGCAGGCGAGGCGGGTGGCGTCGGGACTCCAGGCGGGCTCAAAATAGTAGCCGGGGCCCTGGGTCACCGCGACGGCTTCACCACCTGAGGCGGGCACAATCCAGATGTCGCCGCGCATGGCAAACGCGATGCGGCCGCCGCCGGCGCCCACGCCCGGACTCCAGGCGGGATCAAAGGGGCCAGTGGTAACGGCGGGCAGCATATGGCGCTCGACCCGGTCGGAGAAACCCCAGCGGCTTGGTTCCTTGGCGGAGGCCAGGGCGAGCAAGGCCACCGTACCGAGTAACACGGAGGAGCGCAACTGTTTACTTGACATACTTTATCCAAAGCGAGTATCTACTATTCGTCCCTACTGCACAAGAGTGACAAACGCTTCGCGCCCTACGAGGATGCGCAAGGTCGATGCCGGCGCTGAGGCCAGCCGATATGACGATAACCGAATCGCCGCGGACGTACCGCTTGTTCGTTTCGATCTGAGAGTTCAACCTCGATATTGATTACATCAGTGCCGATCTCTCGGCAACAGTGCCGCCCGCGCATTTGGCCACGACGCTGCCTCTTCAAGTGAGGTGAACTCGATCTTGTCGCGGTCGAACCCATCGTAAAGGCTACGGTGGGCGGCAAGAGAAAAGACGTCCGCTCTACGGCCGTACTCGTGTACCCAGCTAATTAGCGTATCGAGGTTCGCATCTTGAGCGGCCTTGCTCGGATATTTGTGCGGTTCCCACGGACGCGCGCGCGCATTTTGGACGCACGCCTCCACACCCGGGTTTAGGAAAATGAGCAGCGTGCAGAGCGGAAGCACAACGGTCACGAGATCCGCGTAGCACCCTTCAATGACCCAACCCGGGTTCGTAACCGCGAAGGCATCGATTTCGCGCGCACTGTCTCCGAGCGGGCGCCGCAGGGGGGGCATCACTGGTTCCCACGCCAACGTGTCGAGATCGAGGTGGGCCAGCCCTCTTGTCCTCGTAAGCCGCATCGCGAGGGTGGACTTGCCTGAGCCGGAATTGCCGATAATGACGATCCGGTCGCCAATGTGATTCATGTCAATCCATTATTGCGTGAGGTGAGCGCAATTGTGCCGTAGCGGTGACAGGCATCGGCAAACCGATCGCGAAGGGATATGGAGAATCCGCGCCGACCAGCAATAACTTCGGCAACCAGTTCGGTAACCAGGGTTTGGCGGGACAGAAGGGCATGCCGATTCTCACCACGACGCTAGGGACGAGCAACAATCAGACCACCGCTACCCAGTTGGTCGAAGGCGCGGCGGGCGCCGCTCTTCAACGCCATCAACTTTGAACTGCCAGGCGCCGGCAATTCGGCGTCGCAGCAGACGATCGCGGTCAGCGACACCAGCTTTGGGCAGACGCTCAATTCTTCCGCGATTTCAGCAACACCAACGATCCCGGATCGCGTACGCTGGAGTTTTACATCACGCTGAATTTCTAAGGAGAACTTAATGCTAAATCGGCGCGCCGGCCTGGGCTGGCTATGTGCATTTGTCTTGAGCCTACTGTGGGCGGCGCCGATCGGGGCGCAGGCGCCGATCGCGGTTCGCGCCGGCGACACGGTGGTGCGCGGCGGCTCCTGGATCGACGTTGAGCGCGGCGTGGCAGTGCGCAACACCGCAATGATCGTGCGCGACGGGGTGATCATGGCGATCGGAGCCGACGTCGCGGGGGCCGATCTTTCGGCCGCGCACGTCATGAATCTCAGCGCGGACGAATACATACTGCCGGGCATTTTCGACCTGCATGCGCACTATGCCGTGGATCTTTTTGGCGCTGGGCGCATTGACGAGTACCACGTCAACCCGGTGCTTTACCTCGCGAACGGGGTCACGTCCACATTCCCCGCGGGCGAAGTAGACCCGGCAGGCATGAAGCATGCCCGCGAGCTGATTGACGCCGGCCAACAGGTGGGTCCGCGCATTTACAACTCGGGTCCGTATTTCGGTTCGGCGCGACCGGGTTGGAACAATGCGCTCGAAACTCCGGAGCGGATCCGCGCCGAGGTTGACTACTGGGCGGCCAACGGGGTACGCGACTTCAAAGGCAAGGGTATTCATCCCGAGCAGTTGCAGGCGCTGATTGACGAGGCGCATAAGCACGGGCTGACGGTCACTGGGCATTTGGATTCGGGGTTCCGCGATTCCGTCAACCCGCGCGACGCCATCCTGATGGGTATTGACCGCATTGAACATTTCATGGGCGGCGACACCATGCCGGCGACGCGCTCCGCCTACGCTTCGCTGCAGGAGATGGACGTCAACAGCCCGGACGAGTTGGCGGAGATGAAGCTGTTTATTCGCCAGCATGTTTTCTACGACGCCACCTTGAGCACTTACGGCAACTACAACTATGGCCACAAAGATCCGAAGGTTTTTGCGCCATGGACCGATGAGGAGCAATTTCTCACGCCCTATGCCCGCACTGTGGTTACGGAAGGGTTGAAGACGAAAAAGCCGAACGAGCAGTTCAACAAGATCTATTTGGTGAAGCGGAAAGAAATCAAGCGCTTTTACGACGTCGGCGGGCGGGACTGGATCACGCTTGGCACCGATTTGCCGAGCTGGGGCGAGGATTTGGATGGCTTCGCCGATCATCGCGAGCTGCGCGCCTTCGTCGCCGCCGGCATTCCTCCCAAGGATGCGCTACGTTTCGCCACAATTAATGGCGCACGGGCGCTCAACGTGGCCAACAAGCTGGGCAGCATTGATGTTGGCAAATACGCCGACCTTTTTGTGGTGCGCGGGAACCCGCTTGCTGACATCGAAAATGCCCACAAAGTGCAGTGGGTTATGAAGTCGGGCCAGGTCTACGATACGGCCGAACTGCTGGCTTCGGTGGCCGGGACGATGGGGCCCGCCGGACCAGAGGATGCCGATGCGTGGAAGGGCCGGATGCACGTCACGGAACCGGTGGCCCAGCCTCCGGACTCGCTGCCCAGCATACCGTTGGGGGTAGCGCCGGCGCGGGGCGGGCGCGGCCGGGGCGCGGGCGGACGGGGCGGGACGGGCGTAAAGCCATAAGCGGCGGCGACAGTTTAGGATTGCGGGTATCCTTCTGGAATGCTCGCCGACGTTCGCTATGCCCTGCGCATGCTGGTCAAAGCGCCGGGATTTACAGCCATTGCGCTGCTAACCCTGGCACTTGGAATTGGCGCCAATGCCGCGATTTTTACGCTGGTTGACGCCACCATGTTGCGGCCGCTGCCGGTGCCGCATCCCGAGCAATTGGTGTTGCTCACCAATCCGTCGGCCATTGGCACCAGTTATGGCCTGAGCGGCGGCAACCGGCCCGAACTTGCCTATAGCGAATACACCAACCTTCGCGATCACAACGCGGTGTTCACGAGTTTGCTGGCGAGCCAGAGCGGCGCCGACCGCCATCTGATTGACTGGGGCCGCGGCGCCGAGCCGGTACAAACCAAACTGGTTTCCGGTAACTACTTCTCGACACTGGGCATTAACGCCGTTCGCGGCCGCGACTTCACCGAGGCCGACGAACAGGCGGTGGGAAGCGCCGCCTATGCGGTGTTGTCGTACGGCTATTGGACGCAGCACTTTCATCGCGACGATGCCGCGTTGGGCAAGACATTCCGGTTCCTTGGCCATGTTTACACCGTGATCGGCGTGATGCCGGCTGGGTTTAACGGCGAGGACGTTGGCCAGGAGCCGGACGTATATCTGCCGATCTCCATGGCCAACCAGGCGTTCACCGGCGCCGACATGCTGCATGACGGGCCCGGCGTGAGCCGCATTATGTGGCTGCAGGTCATGGGCCGACTGCGCCCTGGCGTTAGCGTGGCGCAAGCGCAAGCGGCGTGCAACGTTGTGTTTCGTCAATCGCTTGAAGAGCAGGCGCACGCCGCTTCCGATGCCGGGCAGCGGCGCGACATTATGAGTCAAAAGCTTTCGCTGTCGAGCGGCGCAACTGGCACCTCGGGGGTGCGGGCGCAATTCTCGGACGCGCTGCTGGCGGTTTTTGCGCTGGTCGGGATGGTGTTGTTACTGGCGATTGTGAACCTGGCCAGCCTTTTACTGGCGCGGGCGACGGCGCGGCAGAAGGAAATAGCGGTGCGCGCCGCACTGGGCGCCCGGCGGAGCCGAATTCTGCGCCAGTTGCTGACCGAGAGCGTACTGCTGGCGGTGATCGGCGGCCTGCTGGGGGCGTGGCTCGCAATTTGGGGCGTGCGCGTGCTCGTGAACCTGGTGGCGGGCGGCGGCAGCCCCATCCTGCTCAATCTCAGCCCCGACCTTTGCGTTGTTGGTTTCATTATCGCGATTACAGTGTTGGCGGGAGTTCTTTTTGGGTTGGCACCAGGGCTGCGCATGTCGCGCCTCGATCTAAACGCGATATTGCAGGCACAGGGCCGGGGTGGGTCGGCGCGCACCAGGCGTGTACTCGGCCGCGTGGTGCGCGGCGGCCTGCCTTTGGGCAAGCTGCTGATTATTGCGCAGGTGGCACTGGCGGTGGTGCTGCTGGTGGGGGCCGGACTGTTCGTTCGCAATCTGCAAAAATTGGCCGACGCGCCGCTTGGCTTTGATCGCAATCAACTGGTGCAGTTCTCCATTGCCGCCAGCCAGGTTGGCTACAAGGGGCCGGCAGCGGCGGCGTTCTTACGCAATATTGAGGATCGGGTACGGTCCACGCCCGGCGTACGCGCGGTGGGCCTCAGTCAATTGGGGTTGTTTCAAGGCAGCGACATGGGCCTGCCGGTTTCGGTGCCCGGCTTTACCGCCGCGAATCCGGACGACAACGGATCCGGCTTCGACCAGGTTTCGCCTGGCTTTTTCGGCGCCGCGGGAATTCCGATTATCGCCGGTCGCAACCTCACCGATGCCGACGAATCGGGCGTACAAGACATCGTCATCAACCAGGCCTTCCAGCGACATTTCTTCCCGCACGATTCTCCGCTGGGCCAGCATGTGCAGGATCTCTACCCCGACGACAAGCGCGCCGAATACACCATTGTCGGCATTTGCGGCGATGCGAAGGAAAACAGCTTGGGTGAGAAGCTTGAGCCGCGCTTCTATTTACCGATCTTCAATGGGATTCCGGTACTTCCGGTGGGCGCGGCGGTGGTCGTTGTTCGGGGTGGAAGCGCAGGAGATCTGCGGAAGGCAGTGCAAGCCGCGGCGCCGAGCCTTCCTCCACCGCCGATGCAAACGATGACAGAGCTGCTAGATGGCTCGCTGGCGACGGAGAACCTGCTGGCGAAGCTTAGCGGCTTCTTTGGACTGCTGGCCTTGTTTCTGGCGGTGATCGGGCTTTACGGCGTGATGTCGTACGGCGTCGCGCGGCGCGCTCCCGAAATCGGGGTGCGGATGGCGCTGGGCGCGGGTAGGGGGTCGGTGCTGCGCATGATTCTCGGCGAGGTTACGGTGATTCTCGTGCTGGGATTGGCGCTCGGCTTGCCAGCCAGTCTGGCGGGCGCCAGGATTCTGGCCAACCGCATTCACCTGTTTGGGATCAGTTTCTACGACCCCACCAGCGTGGCGGGCGCCGCGGCCATGCTGCTATTGGCGGCACTCCTGGCGGGCTGGTTGCCGGCGCATCGAGCCAGCCGTGTCGATCCGCTGCTGGCGATGCGGCAAGAGTAAATGGTTTCGATCACTCCAGGCGCAGGACGACGTTGGGGTCGGTGCGCGCGGCGGTGAGTGCCGGAGGCAGGCCGGCGACCAGGGCGGCCACGAGAGTTGCGAGCGCGGCGGCGGCGAACAGCGGCCAGGTCGCGGGAGTGAGGTGCAGAATGAGGGAGCTGTTCAGGGAGCCCACTAATAATCGCGCGGCGGCCGGCGCCAGCAGCAATCCGAACACCAGGCCGGCGCCAGCCAGCTGGGCGGATCGTTGCAGTACCGAACCCAGGAGCGTGGAGTGGGTCGCCCCCAGCGCGAGGCGCACACCGAACTCCCGCATGCGTGCTCGCACGGCGTACGCCACCAGCGCATAGATGCCGGCCAAGGCCAGCACTTCGCCCAGAAGCGCAAAGCCGAGAAAGAGCCAGGCATTGAACGTCACCACCGCGTCGGCTTGCCGCATGATGTGGGTTTCGGCCTCGATATTGAAAATGGGCTGGTCGGGGGCGAAGGACGCCAGCGCGAGCCGTAGTTGGGGAAGCCACTGCGCGGTGGCGAGCGGCGAGCGAACCACCATCGAAATGCCGGCACGCGGATCCTGGTCGTAGGGCACAAAGATCTGGCGCGGCGTGGTTTGGTGCAGTCCGTACTCCTTGACGTCGTCGACCACGCCGACAATGCGCACAGCGCGCCCCGGGCCGGCGTTGCCGGCGCCGTTTACGTCGCCGCGCAGTAGCAGTTCCTGACCGACGGCGGATTCCCCGCCGAAGGAGGCGCGCGCCAGTGTGTCATTGATCACCGCGACCGGCGCATTCATCGCGGCGGTGAATTCCTCTCCGCGCAGCAGACGCATGCCGGTGACAGCGAAATAGTTAGCGCCGACCACGTGGTAGTCGACAAAGGGGCGCGTATTGTCGACGTTACCGCGCGCGCCGGGAAGTGAGTATCGGAAGGTATCGCCGAACATCTCCATCGGGGCGCTGTTTGAAACCGCGACCTCGATGCCGGGCACGGTGGTCGCGGCTTGCAGCAACCCGTTGACGTAGGCGTTCAATTTTTCCGGCGCACGCCGCGATACCGGGGCCAACAAATGGAGCACGGTCAGTTGTTCGCCGCTGAAGCCGGGACTGGTTTGAAGAAAAGCCGCAAAAGAACGCCAGAGGGTAAGGGCGCAGGTCAATAGCACAAGTGCAGACGCAACCTGAGCGACCACCAGCAGTAATTTCCAGCGTTCCTCATGGGGGCTGGTTGCAATGCGGCCGCTCTGGCGCATCGCCCCGGTCGAGGCAGAGCGGGATAACGCCAGCGCGGGTATGGCGCCGATCGCAATACCCACTAACAAGGCGGCGAGCGCCGCGAAAGCGAGCGCATGGCCATCGAGGGCCAAATTCCCAAGGTCAAGATTACCGAGCATGTACGCCATTAGAGCCATGAGGCTCATGGCCCAGCGTGCCACCAATAAGCCGGCCAATCCCGACGCAGCGGCCAGCAGCACACCTTCGGTGATCAGTTGCCGCAGCACGCGCGTGCGGCCGGCACCGAGCGCCATGCGAATTTCGATTTCGTGACGACGTCCCCAACTGCGCGCCAGCAACATGCCGGCGACGTTGGCGGCGGCGAGGGCCAGCATGAGTCCAGCCGCGAGCGAGAGCAGGCCGAGCATTGGCCTCAGTGCGGCCCGCCCGCGCTCGGATAGGGGCATGACGTTGACGCCCCAGTTGCGGTCGGCGGCGGGATATAGTGCCGCCAGGCGGCGTCCGATGCCATCCATTTCCGCCTGGGCGGCGCCCGTATCGAGGCCGGGGCGCAAGCGGGCGACTATTTCCAAATCGGTCGTGTCGCGGTCGGCGCGCTGGGTCGCGCTCCAACGCAGAGGCGTCCACATCTCAACATCGGTCATTAGCCAGCCGACTGGAAAACGAAAGCCAGGAGGCATGACGCCAACCACGGTTACGGCGCTACCTATCTCCGCACCAGCCGCACCGCCCGCGCCACCGATGACGCGAATGGTCCTGCCAATAACACCAGGATCGCCACCATACCGCGAATGCCAGAGCGGATTGCTGAGAATGGCGACCGGCGGGGCGCCCAACTGGTCGTCACCGGGTTGGAAGCCGCGACCGATCAGCGGCCGCACTCCCAAGACATCGAACATACCGGCGCTCACCTCTGCCGCCCTGACACGCGCGGCGGGCCTGCCGCCGCTCTCGCTTCCGAGGCTGAAACTGGTAACCCGATCGGCCGCCATGCCGGAGAACGACCGGGCCTGGGCCCGCCAATCGAGAAAATTCGCCGTGGCCACGTTCATGGTGGATTCGTGGGAGTCGGGGAGGTACTTGGAAAACAACTCGACCAACTGTTGTGGCCGGTCGTAGGGCAGGGTTCGGAACAGCACCGCATTATCAGCGCTGAAAACGGCGGTCGCCGCGCCGAGGGCCAGGGCGAGGGTGAGCAGCGTGAAGAGACTGAAGCCGGGCTCGCGGCGCAGGAGACGCGCGGCGTGGCGGAGGTCCTGGGCGGCGCCCTCGAGCCAGGGCACGCCCGCCTGCTCGCGGCAAGCTTGGCGAATGGTTTCGGAACTACCCCAGCGCGCGCGAGCGATGGCGGCCCCGTCCGCGCCGGCGTCCTCGAGCGCCAAGTCGAGGGTGGCGGCGATTTCGGCCTGAAGCTCGCGTTCGCGCGTGCGGTGGCGAAAAATTCCGATGGTGCGACGGATCCATCCGACAAGCTTGCTCATGCGTTGGCTCCTGGTTTGGACGCGAGGGCGAGAAAATGCTCCATGATCTCGGAGGTGGCGCGCCACTGGCGGGTCTCCCGGTCGGCGCGGCGGCGCCCGGCGGCGGTCAACTGGTAGAACTTTGCGCGTCGTTTAGTCTCGGTCAGCATCCAGACCGAGCGCACCTCGCCCTCCTGCTCGAGCTTGATCAAGGCGGGGTAGATAGTGCCGTAGTTCACCAGGAGCCGCCCCTGGCTCGCCTGTTCGATGCGTTTGGCAAGCCCGTAGGCATGCATCGGCCCCATCGCTTGCAATGTTTTCAGCACCATCAGCCCCAAGGTTCCTGGTTGCATGTTCCTATTGGACACCTATAGCTATGGGTTGTCAATAGGTGTGCCGCGGCCGCTGAGGCGGGGTTGGCGGTCGCCGGCGCCGGTGCAACCGGTACAATAAATAGGTGGCGCGTTGGCGATTTTTGACGATCGGATTAGTGCTGGCGCTGGCGGCCTGGGCGGCGGCGCCACCGCCATTTTTGCCGGATTTTGCCGGATGGCAAAAAGCTAAGAGCGAAGTGGCGCAGGCGGCTCCATGGCCGTTACCCACGGCTGAGGCGGAGGCCATGACGGAGTACGGCTTGCGCTCGCTGGAGCGGGACACCTACCAGCGTTCGGGCCGAAGCATCGTGGTCGAAGGATATCGTTTCGGCGATGTGGATGGTTCCTACGGCGCATTCACCTACTACCGGCCTGACAATTTTCATCCGTTTGACTTGGCGCAGCCGAAAGAGCAGGCGGCCAGCGGCGACAACGTCATTCTCTTTACGCGCGGCGTATGGCTGATTCGCGTGCACATGGATGAGTTAACGGCTATGACGGCGAGTGAAATGCGGCAATTGGCGGCGGCGCTGAGCGCCAGCGCCGGTGGCGGCGATCTTTCATCGCTGCCCTACTATTTGCCGCCGGCGCATCTGATGGCCGGGGACACGCATTTCGTCGAGGGCCCGAAAGCGTTTTCAACCTTTTGCCATTGGCTGGCTCCGGACGCAGTGGGCTTCAATATGGGCGCGCAAGCCGAGTTGGGCACATACGATTTGGGCGGATCCACGCCGGCGCAGTTGGCGGTTGTCGCCTACCCGACTCCGCAGATTGCGCGAACTCATCTCGCGGCGCTGCAAAAAATGTCGGGCTTCTCAGTGCGACGCAGTGGACCGATTTTGGTCTTGCTGCACGGAGCGTCCGGCGCCGATGCCGATCAACTTCTGCAAGCGGTGAACTACGACGCCGACATTACGATGGTCCCCCCGACACCGGTCGGTCTGGATGCGCTGCCGGAATTGATTTTGGGAATATTTGTGTTGTGCGGCTTCATCATTGGAGTCGCCATCGTGGTTGGATTGCTCACCGGCGGCACGCGGGCCATGCTTGAGCGCTGGTTTCCGGAACGGTTTGAAAAAGCCCACGATGAGGCCCTCATCCGGTTGAACCTAAAATAAGGCTCCTGTAAGCCGATCATTTTAAAGGCTTTATACTGTGCTTGACAGCGTCTGGAGTTCGCCCGTACTATGCAGTCCATCAATGGTTTCGTAGTCGCCGGGCCGAGGTTTCGCAGCCTTCAGGCCGAGGTTCTTCGGAACTATTCTCCGCACGGATGCCCGCGCCGGCATATAGCCAGCCGCGGGCATTCGTGTTTGTGGATGATAAAATAACGGGAACGGCGTCTAGGCAGACCACATGCAAACCGAGCTGGCACTGCAAGCGCAGTTGGGACGATTAGAGGCCGAGTTACGGCGCGTGGTGCGAAGTTCCAGCGACGCGGTGCGCATGGCGCTTGTGGCGGTGCTGGCCGAAGGTCACCTGTTGATTGAGGATGTTCCCGGGGTCGGCAAGACCACGCTGGCGCAAGCCGTCGCGCATGGACTCGAGGGCCGGTTTCAACGCATTCAATTCACCAGTGACTTGTTGCCGAGCGACGTGATCGGCGTCAGCATTTACAATCAGGCGCAGGAGCGCTTCGAGTTTAATCCCGGGCCGATCTTCACCAATGTATTGTTGGCCGACGAGATCAATCGGACCACGCCGCGCACCCAGTCGGCGCTGCTGGAGGCGATGAACGAGCGCCAGGTTACGGTTGACAACCGCACGTATCCGCTACCGCAGCCATTTTGGGTGATCGCCACGCAGAACCCGGCCGAACATCATGGTACCTATCCGCTGCCGGAGTCGCAGCTCGACCGCTTTTTGCTGCGCATTCAAATGGGGTACCCAAGCCGCGACGATGAACGCGCGATATTGCGGGGAGAGGCGGGGAACGCGCTGCTGGCGCGCACGGAACCGGTGCTGGGATTGACCGAGGTGATGGAGTTGCAGCAGGCGGTGCGGGAGGTGCGGGTCGCGGACGAGATTGTGGATTACGAATTGGCGCTGGTCGGGGCGACGCGGCAACACCCCGGGTTGGAGTTGGGGGTCAGTCCGCGCGGAATGTTGATGCTGCATCGGGCGGCGCAGGCGTGGGCGACGCTGGAGGGCCGGGCGTACTGCGTCCCCTTCGACGTTAAACGACTATTGCAGCCGGTGTGCGCTCATCGCGTGGTGGTGCGGGCGAAGGTGGGCGAGCGGCGGGGCGAGCAGGCGGGCGCCATATTGGCTGAAATTGCCGCTACGGTGGCGACACCGGAAGGCCGCTAGGCAGAGCGCAAAAAAAGGGGCGGCTCATGGCCGCCCCTTTATCATGCCGAAGCCAACGAACGCTTAGCGTCCGGCCTGGCAACTGCTGCTCACCATCTTGACGTTGGTCACGCTCAACTGTTGGTTATTGCTCGAGCTACCGGACGCGCCGGGAGTCGAACTGGACGGGTTTGAGCCGGGCGTCGACGGGTTGCTGGGATTGGAGCTCGGATTCGCACTCGGATTCGCACTCGAAGTGGACGAGGTGTCACTGGCGGCCGAGGGCGTGCCCGTGACGGTCACGGTGTGGCCGACATGGGCGCTGAGATCCACATCGCTGGAAGCAGCGCTGAGATCATAGGTTTTCATCGAGGAAGAATCGGTCAACTGATAACCGTTGCCGGAAGCCGCTTTTTGGAGGCAGCCGGTGGCGGTCATAGTTTTCTGATCCTGCGCGGTTTGGGAAGGTGAGGAAGTATCCTGCGCGTTCGCCAGCGGAGTCATGGCCAGGCCAACGAGAGCCGCGAGCAGAACTGCGAGATAAGCCCAAAGGTGAGACGACATTTTCTTTGCCATTACTTTTCTCCTCCTAGGTTTTATTCATGTTCTCCGGCATGAGCCCCGAGGAAGAAGTGGCGAACAACACTTCGGGCCTCCTGCTGATTTGTTACTCAGGGATTTAGAGATGCCCTGCCAGGGGTGGGGGTTGGCGGAACGGGGGTGGTATCGTGAATGGAAGGAGGTGTCGCAATGGAAACAAAGGTCCCTGGCAACGTTCCCGACGGATGGTCGGTGGTGGACGGCCATCACCTGCGGCGCGAGTTCAGTTTTCCCGATTTCGCCGCAGCGCTGGCCTTTGTGAACCAAGTGGGAGCAATCGCGGAAGCAAAGCAGCACCACCCCGATATTTGCCTGGGCTGGGGACGTGCGGAGATCACCACCTACACCCACACCAGCAACGGCATTACTGGCAAGGATGTTGCACTGGCGACGGAGATCAACCGTTTAATTTAGTTCTGGGTCGAGATCTTCTGATTTTGAAGCAGCACGCGCTGGAAGAAATCGGCCGTGGCGGCGTATGCCTTGACCCAGCTCGTCCACCGCAGGAACCCGTGGATTTCGTCCGGCAGCACCATTTGCTCGAAGGGCGCGCGCTGAGCGCGAAGGCGATCGACGAGATCGATCATTTGGCCGAAATCAACGTTGCGATCGTCATCGCCCTGAATGAGCAGCACGGGCGAGCGCCAGTCGCCAACATAGGCGTCGGGCGAGGAATCGAACGCCAGATTGCCGGGTTGGCCGGGGCCTGCGCCGGCGCGACCACCCGCCGCGGCTGCGCCACGTCCGCCACCACGACCGGCGCCAGGAGCCGGCGGCGGCCCGCCGCCGGCATAGATGGTGCTCCAATCGTGCACGCCGTGAAAATCAACTCCGGCGGCAAAAATATCGGAATTGTGGGAAAGCGCCATGGCGGTCAGATAACCGCCGTAGGAGCCGCCCCAGATGCCGATTTTATGGACGTCGACTTCAGGAAGCGTCTGCAGGTACTTGGCGGCGGCCACGACGTCGTCATACTCCTTACCGCCGGCGCGGCCGGTGTGGGGCGCCATGCGGAAGGCGCGTCCGTACATGACGCCGGTGCGGTAATTCACCGAAAGCACGTTGAAGCCGAGATTGACAAGGTACTGATTCTCGGCGTAGGCGTTGTGGTAATAGTCCATATAGTGGAAGCCGAGCATCATCTGGCGGCGTGATCCACCGTGGACAAAAATCAGCGTGGGCCGGGGCCCGGCGGGCGCGCCGGCGGGTTCGAAGAGCTGTCCATGAATCTGAAGATTGTCGGTGCTGGGGAAAATCACCTGCCGCGGGGTGACCAACTTGGACTCGGGGAAGTCGGCCGGCAAAGTGCCCAACATCGTACGGCCACCGTTGGAGGCAATGGCATAGGGCATGGCGGGCGAGGTGGCGGTGGAACCGAGGCACACGATGCGCTTGCCGTCGGCGGTGATCACCGGGGTCCACTCCATGGTCGCGCCCTTGGTGACGGCGACGGGCGGGGCGCTGCCGTCGACGGGGACGCGCCAAATATGGCGGCGATCAATGTCGTCCTGATTGGAGGTGTAGACAACGGATTGGCCGTCGGGATCGAGCGCGACATCCTCGGTTTCGAACTCACCGGGGGTAAGGAGCTTAGGCTGGGCCGCGCCGGCGTCGCCCGCGTCGGAGATGGAGTAAAGGTGATTCCAGCCATCCATCTCGGAGCTGAACAGCACGGTGCGGTTAGCCGTGACGTTGAGCGCGTCGCCGAAGTTGGTGTTATAGAGCGTGTCTTCGGGGCGGGTACCGCTGCGCCAAAACGGGTGTGCGGCGAGGGTTGTGGTATCGCCGACCCAGAGCTCCCAGTGAGGCAGTTGCACCGCGGGGCCGGACCGGGGCGCGGCGGGGGAGCCGGGCGGAGGCGCATTGCGGGTGATGCCGCGCTGGCGTACGAAGACGATTTCGCGGCCGTCGGGCGACCAGCGGGGATAGGAGTCGCGGTCGACGCTGGGATCCACGTAATGCAGGTAAGCGCCGCCCACATCGTAAATGACGATGAGGGAATGGCCGACGCGCTGTGAAACGAAGGCAATGCGTTTGCCGTCGGGCGACCAGCGCGGCTGAACGTTGTTGCCCTGCGACCAAGTGAGAGCCTTGGCGGCGCTGGCGCCGGAGACGGGGGCGATCCAGAGGGTCTGGCGGGCCGGCCAAACCGCCCATTGTCCGTTGGGCGAAAGCTCGATGTCTTCGCAGCCTTCGCCGTTGCAGCCGAGTTCGCCGAGAAGCTTGGGAGCGCCGCCGTTGGTGACGGACCACACATCCTGCTCGGGCTTGACGACACTGCTGTCGGGATCGGCGGTGTCGCCAAGCGAGTTGTGCTCGCTGCCGCGGGCGTAGACCACCGTCTTGCCGTCGGGGGTGATGCGCACGGCGACGATGGGCTGGCCATCATCGAGCGTGTAGTGAGTCACCTGGCGCGGGGCGAAGTTGGGCCCGTCCGCGACGAAGACGTTGCGCACGCCGCGGAGGTCGGCGGCCCAGGCAATGTGCTCGCCCTGGGATGATGCGGTCAGGGAACTAGGAAAGGGCGAATCCATCACCTGCTGAATGGTGAAGCTGGATTGGGCGAAACCGCAAACCGCAAACGCGGCGGCCAGAACGATGGCGGGAAAGAGGCGGCGAAAGTCGCTCATGTTTGGAAGCCTAATCCACGCTGGGGCAAGATGCAAGCGCAGCGCGGGTGATTCACTCGCGCTTGCGCTAGCGCCAGGTGACGCGGGTGGCGGGAGTGTTCTGGCAGCCGAGGGTTCCGGTGACGCCGCTGGTGACCTGGGCGCACGCGTTGTCGTGGGCGGCGCGAAGCGCCTCGTCGCGGGTGCGGCCTTCGGCGGTGCGGCAGGCGCTCGCGCCCTGGTAGGTGAGGCAGACCTCGACGCGGAATTGCGCGGTGTGCATGCTGGAATAGATTACGTACACCACGGCGGCAGCGAGCAGCGCGATGATGGCGAACCGCAGCGGCTTGGGCATTACCGGCCCGCCACGGCGGCGCGGGAACGTTGCTGCGCCGCCAGTTCGGCTAAACGCGTGGTGAGAGCGGGGCGGAGGACCGCGGTGAGGTCCTCGATGGCGCCCATTGCCGGCGGTCCGGATTCGCGCCAGAACACGACCATGCCGGTACTGCCCGCCGCGCCGAGCGGTATGTGGCAGGTCCAGCCGCAGAAGCCCGGGCTGAGCGGAGCCGATTCCGAAGGGGCGAAATCGACACGCTCGGAGAAAGTCGGGGCGGCGCTGGAGCCGAGCCTTAATTCAGCGCCTTGAAAGCCCAGTTCGCGCGCCAGCTGGCGCAAACTCAGCCACATAGTCCCGGCGTCACGGGCGGCGGAAATTTCGGCGGCGCGGTCGCGCAGCGTCACTTGCGCCTGCAGCGGCTTGCGCGGGTCGAGATAACCCTGGCGGAAGGCGCGCCCGAACTCGGCGAACTCGACGTAGCGAAGTTGCTGCACGGCGATACCGGAGAGGGTGAGCAGGAGCAGAATCACCAACTCGAAGGTATGTCGCTCGGTAATATCGTCGAGCAGGAGCGAGACGACGGCGCCCAGCGACGCCACCGCGTAGAGCACCAGCACCGCGCCGCGCGGAGTGAATCCCCGGCCGAGCAGGCGGTGGTGAACATGGCGCCGGTCGCCGGCGAACAATGGCTGGCCGGTCAAGCCGCGGCGCAGGACGGCGACAATGGTGTCGAGCATGGGGACGAGGAGGGCGAAAAAAGGCGCCATCAAGCCCACCATGGTGTTCGCCTTGTTGGCCCACGTAAGCGCCATGCAGCCGAGCAAGAAGCCGATCGAAAGACTGCCGGCGTCGCCGAGATAGATGCTGGCGGGAGGAAAGTTGAACAGCAGGAATCCTGACAAGGCGCCGAAGAGCGCGCCCATAACCACCGCCAAGCCGGGCTCGCCCATCAGAACCGCGTGGGCAAGAACCGTCCCGGTGGCGAACAGCGCCAATCCGGTGGCGAGTCCATCGAGGCCATCAATCAGGTTGAATGCGTTGCTGCAGGCGACCAGCCAGACCACTGTCAGCACGGCGCTCGCGAGGCGCGGCAAGGGGTGGTGGAACAGGCTGTTGACCTCGATGCCGGAGCCAAACACCATGGCAGCGGCCAGCGCCTGACCGCCGAACTTCCAAAGCGGCGGAAGGTTGAACCAGTCATCGGCGACGCCGACGATCAAGACCAGCAAGACGGGCCATCCCAGTTGGCGAAGCAGGTCGGCGCCATTGCCGGCAAACTGAAAATGCAGCCAGTGGGGCGCGGCCAGGGCGCACGTCGCGGCGACGATCACGGCCACGCCCCCCAGGCGGGGAATCGCGGTGGCCGGGCGGTGTTTCGGATCGAGTCCGCGCCCGAGCTCAGCGCGGCGGCGCGGGGGCCAGCGGGCGAGGAAGGCGCGCAGCAGGGGCGTCAGCCCGAGACATAGGGCAAAGGCGATCGCCGCTGTGGTCAGCAATGCCGGCATGACATCAGGCGGAGATTGCGGGCGCGGCCGCAGACTCGCTCGTGGCGGCGCGGCCCAGGCCGCGATAATGGAAGCCGTGGCGGGACAGTTCGCCGGGCTGGAAGAGGTTGCGGCCGTCGAGCACCAGCGCGCGCGCCATGCGCTTGGCCATGGCCGGCCAATCCGCGTCACGGAACTCGGGCCATTCGGTGAGAATGAGGATGGCGTCGGCGCCTTCGGCCACGTCCTCGGCGCGTTCGCAGAACTGTATGGGGCCGCTCAATTCCTGACGGGCGCGTTCCATAGCCTGGGGATCGTAGGCCCGCACATGCGCGCCCAGACGCAGCAGCTCGCGCACCACGCCGTAAGCGGGCGAGAGCCGGGTATCGTCAGTGCCGGCCTTGAATGCGAGCCCGAGCACACCCAGCGTCTTGCCCTGCAGGACCCAAAGTTCCTCGCGCACCTTGCGCATGAACTGCTCGACCCGGCGCGCATTCACCGCCTGCACTTCGCGCAGCAGGCGAAAGTCGTATCCCAACTCGGCGGTCATCTCGATGAACGCGCTCAGATCCTTGGGAAAACAAAAGCCGCCGAAGCCGATGCCGGGGCGGAGGAAATCGGCGCCGATGCGGCGATCGAGCCCGAGACCGCGCAGCACCTCGCTGGAGTCCGCGCCCGCCAGCTCGCAGATGTCGGCGATAGCGTTGGCGTAGGAGATCTTCATCGACAGAAAAGAGTTGGAGGCGTGCTTGATCAGCTCGGCACTCTTGATTGAGGTCGCGACCCAGGCCGGCGGCTTCCAGCCGCAGGCGGAGGCGGCCTGTTGATGCCAGCCGCACTGGAAACGGCCCTCGAGCACGGGTGCATAAATTTCGCGCAGCCGCGTCGCCGCGCGTTCACTGTCGCTGCCGGTGACGATGCGGTCGGGATGGAAGAAGTCGTACACGCCGGTGCCCTCGCGCAAGAACTCGGGGTTACTCGCGACATCACACTCCATGCGTCCGCTGGCGTAGGTGGTGAGGACGCGCTTGATCTGGTCGCCGGTGCGCACCGGCACGGTGCTCTTGCCGACCACCAGGCGGTAGCCGCGCGCATTTTGAGCGATTTGCCGGGCGACGGCTTCAACCGCCGCCAGGTTGGCCTTGCCGTCAGCGTCGGGCGGCGTGCCCACGCAAATGAAAATGGTCTCGGCGGCGGCGATGGCGGCGTTGCCGTCGCTGGTAAAACGCAGCGTGCCTGCGGCCACGGCGGCGGCGATGACCTCGGGCAGGCGCTCTTCAAAAATCGGCAGCTTCCCCTGGTTCAGGTTGGCGATTTTGGCGGCGTCGGCGTCGGTGCAAACGACGTCATGACCAATGGCGGCGAGACAAGCCCCGGTGGTCAGGCCGACGTAGCCAGTTCCGATTACGCAAAGCTGCATGCCTCCTGAGTATACGGCGAGACGTGGCTGCCCAATGGTCGGAAATACGGTCGCTAGCGGCTTTCAGGCGCAACGAATTTTCGCATCAATCAGGAGCGCATGGCAGCATCCTTCTTTTCCTGCTCGGCGCTGGAGGCGGCACCACGGGAGCGGAAGGGCAGCATGCTGAACACCGACATCCGGCCCGGCTCCTGCATTTCCTGCAAGTTTTCCCATTGTTTGGCCTTCAGTAGATCGTACGAAGTAAGAATGCCGATTACTTCGCCGGTCTCACGATCCAGAACCGGGCAGTTATGGTCGCCGTATTCCAGAATGCGCAAGGCCACTTCATGCACGGTTTCATCGGCGTAGGCCACTGGGAAGCGTGTGCGCGCGAGCATGCCGGCCGTGGCTTCGGGCTCGGCGTTGAGCAGGTCGCTGCGGTGCAGAAGGCCGACCAGTTGGTTGTTGGCGTCGACGACGGGCAGGGCGTCGTGCGCCGCGGCGGCGGGCAGGAACTCGCGCAGCCGGGCGCTGGCGAGAATGCTTTCGACCCCGCTGCTCATAATTTGGCGTACGCGGAACATGCGCATTGGGTCGGCGGCATAGGAGTCGGGAACGAAGATGCCGCGCTTTACCAGGCGCTCGGTGTTAATGGTGGTATCCATCAAGTAGTGCCCGGCGAGGTCGGCAATAATGCATACCAGAAAAAGCGGGAACATGGCGCGGTAGGCGCCGGTGACCTCGAGCATGAACAGGATGGCGGTGGGCGTGGCGCGATAGATGGTTCCAAACAGCGCCGCAGTGGCGATCATGCCGTACAGACCGGGCGAGGAGGCGGCCGGCAACATCTGATGGACAATGTTGCCGAAGGCGGCGCCGAGGCTGCCGCCGATCATGAGCGCTGGGGCGAAGGTGCCGCCCGATCCACCTGACCCGAGCGCCAACCCGAAGGCACCGAGTTTGGCCACGCCCACGCCGACCAAGTGGGGAGTCGAGTGAGGCAGCTTCAGCAAGTCGGCAATGACACCGTAGCCCATGCCGAAAACCTGTGGATAAAACCAGCCGATGCCCCCAACCATGAGTCCGCCGAGTGCGGGGATGATCGGGAACCAAATGTGAAAGCGATGCTGGATGTGTTCGAACATATCCTCGAACACGTACAACGTGCGGGTCATGACCCAGGCGAGGCAGGCGCAAGCCACGCCGAGGACGACGAAAAACGGCAGCTCCGAACCGCGCAGGGCAAAATCGGCCACCACGGGAAACACCGGTTGCGCCCCGCGGAACGCCATGGCCACCATGGTGCCGCAAGCGCTGGCCAACGCGATGGGGATGAAGGAGCGGGCGCGAAACTCGAAGACCAGGAGTTCGACCGCCATGAACACGCCGGCAAAGGGCGTTTTGAAAACTCCGGCCAGACCGGCGGCGGCGCCACAGGCAAGGAGAGTGCGACGCTCGGACGGCGAGCAGGGCAGGAACTGACTGAGAATCGAACCCAGCGCCCCGCCAGTTTGAATAATCGGACCCTCAGCTCCGAATGGTCCGCCGGAACCGACGGTGATTGCCGCGCTCAAGGGCTTGAAAAACCCGACTCGGGGCTTGACAATGCTGCCATTCGTGAGCACCACGGACATCGCTTCGGGGATGCCGTCGCCCTTGATCTCCGGGGAACAGTAATGAATCAGCAAGCCCACAATCAACCCGCCGGCGGCGGGTAGGAGCACGACCCAGCCGTGCACGTGCGACGCATTCGGAGTCAGATAGTTGCTGGAGACTATGCCAAAAAAGGCAAAGTTACTAATGAAGGCGATGGTGCGCAGCAGGAATTCGGCGACCAGGCCGCCAATAACGCCCACAACAATGCCCAAGCCAGAAATCAGCAGCAGCCGATCCGGGCGCTTGCCAAATATTTTCGTGCCCATGGATGTATCCATTATAGGTCGTATGCATCGCGCCGCGATGCACTAAGAGGGTCGGTACGCCTGACGGCCCGGCGCCGGTGCCGGCGGCGCGCATTTGATAGAATCGGTGGGTTGGCGGACGAACTTTACCTCATCGACACGATGGGCTACATCTTCCGGGCGTTCCACGCCCTGCCGCCGCTGAGTAATGCGGCGGGCGTCCCCACCCAGGCGGTGCTGGGGCTGGTCAACATGCTGCGCAAGCTGCAGGCCGAGGCCCAGCCGGGTTCGATTGTCGCCGCCTACGATCTGGCCGGACCGACGTTTCGCGACACTGCCTTTGCCGGGTACAAGGCGAACCGGGAAGCCATGCCCGACACGTTGGTACCGCAGCTCCCGTATATTCGCCGAGCGCTCGAAGCGCTCTCGATTCCCATACTGGAGGCCACCGGATTCGAAGCCGACGATGTTATCGGCACGGTGGCGCGCCAGGCGCTGGCGGCGGGGCTGGCGGTGGTGGTCGTCTCGAGCGACAAGGACCTGTTGCAGTTGGTGGGGCCCGGCGTGCGCGTGTTCAACCCCAGCCGCAATCAGTGGTTCGACGCCGCGGCGGTCGAAGCCAAGCTGGGAGTGCGTCCGGATCAGGTGGCCGACTTGTTGGCGCTGCGGGGAGATGCGATTGACAATATTCCGGGCGCGCCGGGCATAGGCGAAGTGGGAGCGCGGAAAATCATCCAGCGCTTTGGTTCGGTGGAGGCTGCGCTGGAGCGAGCAGCGGAGATCGAGCACAAGACCTATCGTGAGTCGCTACAGAATTTCGCCGAGCAGGTGCGCCTGAGCAAATCATTGGCGACCATTCATTGCGAGGCGCCGGTCACCTACGACCCTGAAGCCTGGAAAACGCGCGCTCCCGACCTTGCGGCGTGTCAGGCGCTGTTTGCGGAACTGGAATTCCACCACCTGCTACGGGAGTTTGGCGGCGGCCCAGCGGAACGCATCGCGGCCGAACTGGTCACGGCTGGAGTGGAAGAATTGGAGCGGTTTCTCGGCGAGCCGGGGCCGATTGCCATGTTGGTCAACGTCGAGGCCGGAGTCAACGCCGGGGCAATTGAGCTCGCGCGTCCCACAGGCGCGCGCTTGCTGGTAGAGTCGGAGAGCTTGGCGCCGCTGCGGGCCGCGCTCGCCGACCCGGCCCGGCACTGGCAATGGAACGACTCGAAGGAAATTGGGGCGCGCCTACAGCGGTTGGGACTGAGCCGCCCGGCGCTTGCGGCCGATACGATTGACGACGTCGGATTGCTGGCTTACCTCGACGATCCAACCCGGCCGGCGCAGGCGCTGGCCGATTCGGGCGCCATCGCCGTTGCGGCGCCGGGCTTGCGGGCGCGGATCGAGGCCAGCGGCCAATTCAGTGTGTACCGGGACCTGGACCTGGCACTGGTCGAAGTAATCGAAACGATGGAGGAGTCGGGGGTGCGGCTCGACCCGGCACCGCTGGCGGCGCTTTCGATCGAGCTCGAGCGGCGCTGCCTGGAGTGTCAGGAGCAGGTTTTCACGCTGGCCGGCACCAGCTTCAACCTGAATTCGCCGCAGCAATTGGCGGAGGTGCTGTTCACTAAAATGGGTTTGCCGGCGCCGGCGCCACGGGGCAAGAGCAAGGGTTTGTCAACGGCGATGGATGTGCTCGAAGATTTGGCCGCCGACCATGCCGTGGTGCGACCGGTGCTTGAGTATCGGCAATTGTCAAAGCTGAAGTCCACTTATGTGGACGCGCTGCCGCCCCTGCTGCGTCCCTCGACGGGGCGGCTGCATACGACCTTCACGATCGCCGGATCGGCCACCGGGCGGCTGGCGTCGAGCAACCCCAATTTGCAAAACATTCCCATCCGCACGGAGCTGGGGCGCGAAATTCGCGCCGCGTTTGTGCCTGACCCCGGGTATGTGCTGCTGGCCGCCGATTACTCGCAGATCGAGCTGCGGCTGCTGGCGCATTTCAGTCAGGATCCGCTGCTGCTCGACGCCTACCGCACGGGCGGCGACATCCACCGGCTGACAGCGGCTGAGGTTTTCGGTGTGCCGCCGCTCATGATTGAGGACGAGCATCGGCGCCGGGCCAAGGCGGTGAACTTCGGCATTGTCTATGGGTTGTCGGCGTTTGGGCTGGCGCGACAGTTGGGGATACCGCAAGCCGAGGCGGCGCGATTCATCAAACGCTATTTCGAGCGCTACGCCGGGGTCAAGCAGTACATCGCACAAGGGCTCGAGGCGGCACGCAAGACAGGCCGGGTGACAACGCTGTTGGGGCGGGTGCGTCCGATTCCCAACCTCGACGCGCGCAATCCGACCCTGCGGGGATTCGCGGAAAGGACGGCGATCAATACGCCGCTGCAAGGAACGGCCGCCGACTTAATTAAACTGGCCATGATCCGGCTGCACCCGAGGCTGCGCGATTTTGGCGCGCGCATGTTGCTGCAAGTACACGATGAATTGGTTTTTGAAGTGCCCAAGGGGCGCGCCGAGGAACTCGAGGCGGTGGTGCGTGAGGTGATGGAAGGCGTGGCCGAGCTATCGGTTCCGCTCGAGATCGCGGTCGGGATCGGGCCGAACTGGCGCGATCTTTAATGGGTGCGGGGCCTGCCCGGCTGCCGCCGGGCACCCGCTTGCGCGCAGCGCCGACGCGGGGGCCCCATTGCCCGACGCCGGCGCTGCGCGGGCTGCCGTTGGCGCGGGCCGCTGGCACCGGCACCCGCTCACGCACAGTGCCGGCGCGGGGGCTCCATCTCCCTAGGCCGGCGCTGCGCGGGGCTCGTGATAATCTGCTGCTGGCGACTGTATGCTCAAGTTCCGGGACGTTGACTTTCTTGGTATTGGCGGCTCGCTCAGCGAGAATGAACGATTGGTGCGCGATAGCGCCCGGCGCTGGGTCGAGGAGCGCATCGTGCCCATCATCGAGGCTTGCGCGCGCGATGGGCGCTTCCCGCGGGAACTGATCCCGGAGATGGCGCAGATGGGTTTTTTCGGCGCCACTATGCCCGACTACGGCGGCGCCGGCTTGAGCCAGGTCGAGTACGGGCTGATCATGCAGGAACTGGAGCGCGGGGACAGCGGTATCCGCAGCTTCGTCAGCGTGCACAGCTCGCTCGTGATGTACCCGATTCACACATTCGGAAGCGACGAGCAAAAGAGCCGCTGGCTGCCGGCGATGCAGAAGGGCGATGTGATCGGCTGCTTCGGGTTGACCGAGCCGGATTTTGGATCGAACCCCGGCGGCATGCGCACGCGCGCGCGGCGCGTGGGCAACGAGTGGGTGCTCAATGGCGAGAAGATGTGGATCACCTCGGGCTCCATCGCCGGGGTGGCGCTCATCTGGGCCAAGGACGACAACGACGTCATTCGAGGGTTTTTGGTGGAGTGCGACCGGCCCGGTTTCCGGGCCGAGGAGATTCATGGCAAGTACTCGCTGCGCGCGTCAGTAACCTCGAGCCTGTCGCTGAACGATGTGCGCATCCCGGCCGGCAATCTACTGCCTGGAACCGGGGGATTGAAAAGTGCGCTGCAATGCCTTAACCAGGCCCGCTTCGGAATTGGCTGGGGCGTGGTCGGGGCCGCGATGCAGTGCTATGACACGGCGCTGCAGTACGCGCTGTTCCGTAAGCAATTCGGCGACAAGCCAATTGCCGGGCATCAAATAGTGCAGGAAAAACTGGTCACGATGATTAATCAGATCAGCCAGGCGCAGCTTCTGGCGCTGCATGTGGGCCGGCTCAAGGACCAGGGACGCGCGACCGCCGCCCACATCTCGCTGCTCAAGCGCAACAATGTTGCGATGGCGCTGGACACGGCGCGGGCGGCGCGCGACATTCTGGGAGCCAACGGAATCGCCGACGAGTATCCCATCTTCCGCCACATGGCCAATTTGGAGTCGGTAAAAACCTACGAGGGCACCCACGACATTCACACCCTGATCGTCGGTCACAGCATTACCGGCATCGACGCGTTCGCCTGAGGATCAAAACTATGGCCACTACTTCTCTTCCCGCCACACCCGCGCCGCAATCCGTTTTGGAACTCGAACTCTCGCTGGAATTGCTGGGCGTGGTCGAGCAGGCGGCGATCGCCAGCGCCAAAACCATGGGCCAGGGCGACGCCAAGCTTAGCGACCAGGCGGCGGTCGAGTCGATGCGGGCATCGCTCGATCACGTCCCGCTACAAGGCACGATTGTGATCGGCGAGGGCGAGCGCGACGAAGCCCCGATGCTTTTTATCGGCGAGAAGCTCGGGGGCGGCGGCGCGGGCGCGCCGGCGGTCGACATCGCGGTTGACCCGCTGGAAGGCACGAACCTATGCGCCAGCGGGGCGCCAGGCTCGATTACGGTGCTGGCGGCGAGCGAATCGGGGGGACTGCTGCACGCGCCTGACTGCTATATGGAAAAAATCATCGTGGGTCCGGCGTGCCGCGGCGCGGTGGATTTGGATGCTCCGGTGAAGGACAACCTGGCGGCGATTGCCCGCCGGCTCGATCGCAAGGTGGACGAGCTGGTGGTGGTGGTGCTCGACCGGACGCGGCACGAAAAATTAATCGGCGACATTCGCGCCACGGGGGCGCGCATTCACTTGATTCAGGACGGAGACCTCTCGGCCGGCATCGCGACCGCCGTGCTCGGAACCGGCGTGCATGTGGTGATGGGCAGCGGCGGAGCGCCCGAGGGCGTGCTGACCGCGGCCGCGATGCGCTGCCTGCACGGCGAGATCGTGGCGCGCCTCGTGGTCGACAAGCCGGGGACCGTCGAGCGCCTGGCGAAGATGGGCGTTAAGGACCCGCGCCGAATTTATAAAACCGAGGACCTCGCGCCGGGCAAGAGCATTCTGTTTGCCGCCTGCGGTGTGACGTCGGGCAGCTTGTTGCGCGGGGTGCGATTTTTCAAGGATGGCACGCGCACGCAGTCGCTGGTAATGGCGGGAGCGATGAACAAAGTTCGCTTCGTGGACACGATTCATGTCGCGGCATCACCCGATGCGCGCATCCGGTTCAACTGAAATCGGACGCGCGTTGCATTTTTTTCTTGACATGGGACGCAGCGCATTCTATACATTCACTAAACCTGCGTGGGCTTGCCTGCGCAGATCCTAAGTGAATGGAGAATAGTCCTATGGCTAAAGCAACGAAAAAGCCCGCCAAGAAGGCTGCGAAAAAGAAAACCTCGAAGAAGAAGTAGTACGGTCTTCGGGAAATTGGACAACGGGGGACGAGCAATCGTCCCCCGTTGTTTTTGCGTTTCACCATCCCGGTATCGAATTTATCAACATGCCGCTGGCCGTCGACCGAATGCATCCCGCGCCCGCGCTCATCACTGAACTCGCTTCGCGGCTACGCGCGGGCGGAGTGATGGCGGTGCCCACCGACACCGTGTACGGCATCGCCGCCGACGCGCTGTCGGACAGCGCCGTCGCGCGCGTGTACGCCTGCAAGGGACGAACGTTTAACAAGCCGCTGCCGGTGGTGGTGCGCGATCGCGCCCAGGCGCGCAGTGTGGGGCGCGACATGCCCCAGATTTTTGAGCGGCTGGCGGACGCATTTTGGCCCGGTCCTCTGACGCTGCTGGTCGCGGCAGCGCCGCATTTGCCGCGGGCGCTGACGGCGGGAACCGGCACCATCGCCATGCGCCAGCCCGATCTTCCGCTGCTGCTGGCCTTGCTCGAGGCATGCGGATTTCCACTGACCGCGACCAGCGCCAACCGAAGCGGCGAGCCAGAGTGTCTCACCGCCGCGGCGGTGGCGGAGCAGTTCGGCGACGCGCTCGACATCATCGTGGACGGCGGCGCCTCGACCCAGGCGCTGCCCTCCACCATCGTCGACCTGACCCAGCCTACGCCGCGGATTGTGCGGGCGGGCGCGATCCCGGCGAATCGGCTGGCTGACTTCTGGTAACATTATCCTTTCCCGCAGGAGGACCGCCATGGCCGAAGCTATCGAGGACAAAGTCCGACAAATCGTGGTTGAGAAGCTGGGCGTCGAAGCCGGCGAGGTGACCCTCAACGCCTCATTTGTGGATGATCTCGGCGCCGATTCGCTCGACTTGGTCGAGCTGGTAATGGAATTCGAAAGCGCCTTTGACATGCAGATCCCCGACGAGGACGCCGAAAAGATCCGCCGCGTGCAGGATGCGGTGGACTATATCCGCGCCAAGTCCGGCGCCAAGGCCTGAAGGTGCGACGGGTTCAGGGTCGCCGCCGGGTGGTGGTCACCGGCGTCGGAGCGATTTCCGCATTGGGACTGACCGCGACCGAAACCTGGCAAGGTCTGTTGGCCGCGCGCAGCGGCATCGGCCCCATCACCCACTTCGATGCCAGCGCCTATAGCTGCCGCTTCGCCGCCGAGGTGAAGAACTTCGATCCCTTCCTTTTCATCGAGAAGAAGGACCTCAAAAAGATGGGTCTCTTCATCCAGTTCGCCATGGCGGCATCGGCGGAAGCCATGGCTGGGTCGGGACTAATAATCAGCGACGAGCTGGCGCCCTCGATCGGGGTACATATCGGAAGCGGCATCGGCGGATTCGACGTGATCGAACGCGAGCACTCGGCCCTGCTGCAAGGCGGGCCGCGGCGGGTGTCGCCGTTCTTTATTCCCGCATCGATCGTAAATTTGGCCGCCGGGCATGTCTCCATACGACATAACGCGAAGGGGCCGAACTCGGCCGCCTGCACCGCTTGCGCCTCGGGCACGCACTCGATCGGCGACGCGTTCCGCATCATCCAGCATGGTTATGCCGAGGGCATGATCGCCGGAGGGACCGAGGCCGCGATCACGCCGCTCAGCGTGGCCGGTTTTGCCTCGGCAAAGGCGCTATCGACACGCAACGACGATCCGGCGCGGGCCAGCCGCCCGTTCGATTTGACCCGCGACGGCTTCGTGATTGGGGAGGGCGCAGGCGTGCTGGTGCTGGAGGAACTGGAATTCGCGCGGGCGCGGGGGGCGAAGATTCTGGCCGAGGTTATGGGCTACGGGATGAGCGCCGACGCCTTCCACATCACCATGCCGGCCGACAATGGCGACGGTGCGTATCGTGCCATGAAGGAGACTCTCGAGGACGCGGAAGTGGCGCCCGAAGCGATCGAATACATAAACGCCCACGGCACCTCGACCGCCTATAACGATCGCTTCGAAACCATGGCCATTAAGCGGCTGTTCGGCGATCATGCCCGCAAGCTGGCGGTTAGCTCGAGTAAGTCAATGACCGGGCATTTGCTGGGCGGCGCCGGAGGCCTGGAAGCGGCGATCACCGTAATGGCGCTGCAGCATCAGATCGCGCCGCCGACCGCCAATTACGAAACGCCGGACCCGGAGTGCGACCTCGACTACGTGCCCAACCAGGCACGGCCGATGGCGATGCGCTACGCCCTCTCCAACTCGTTCGGCTTCGGCGGCACCAACGCCGCGCTCCTCTTCCGCCGCTGGGAGGCGTAATTACGCGGAGAAGGCGGTGCGGAGACGGTGGAAGGTGTCTTCGAGCGCCTCGGGCAGGATTCGGGTCTCGCCCACGACAGTCATGAAGTTGGCGTCGCCCGTCCAGCGGGGGACGACGTGCATGTGCAGGTGATCGGCGATGCCGGCGCCGGCGGCGGTGCCGAGGTTCAAGCCGACGTTGAGACCCTGCGCCTTGTAGACCTCGCGCAATATCGCCTCGGAACGGGCGGCCAGCTCAAACATTTCAGAGCGTGCGGTCGCGGGCAACGCCTCGAGCCACGGGGCGTGGGCGAACGGCACGATCATGACGTGGCCGGTGGTGTAGGGATAGAGATTCAACATCACCGCATTTTCCCGGCCCCGGAAGACGACCAGGCTGGCGGGATCATCGCCCGATTGCAGCTTGGAGCAAAGCACGCACCCGGCGGCGGCCGCCTGGGGCGCCGCCAGATAGCGATAGCGCCAGGGCGAAAAAATATAATCCATAAATCAGTTTAGTAAAACAGGTACTTGCGCCATTTCTCATCGCTGCGGCCCATCATGCGGATGAGATGGCGGCTAGTGTGGAGATTGAAAGGGCGCGGATCGCGCAACAGCGCCATGCCGGTCTCAGGCATGAGCCGGTCGCCCTTGCGGTGGTTGCAGGCGTGGCAGCAGGCGACCAGATTCTCCCAGGCGCTCTTGCCGCCGCGCGAGCGCGGGATGACATGGTCGAGAGTCAGCGATTGGGCTGGGTAGACAGCGCCGCAATACTGGCACGTATTGCGATCGCGGAGCAGAATGTTCTTGCGCGACAGGGCGCGGCTGCGGTGGGGAATGCGGCGGTAGTCGAGCAAGCGAATCACCGACGGTACAGGAAACTGGGTGCGGCAGGCACGGACCTGGTGGCCGTGCACCTCTTCGGCGCGCGCCACTCCCTTGAGCACCAACACCAGGGCGCGGCGCACCGCGCACACGTTGATCGGCTCGTAGCTGGCGTTCAGCACGAGAACCGGATTCAACAGTGGCGCGGTCGCGCTCATGCGGCAAGATCCTTTCGCATATCAGCCCTGGTCGCGGTCAACAAAAACAAGCGGCGCGCTCCGGCTTGTTTCAGCGCGGCAGCCGCGGCACGAGCCGTGGCCCCGGTCGTTAAGACGTCATCCACCAACAAAACGCTGCGCCCGGCTATCCGTATGGGATTCGCCTGGAACGCCCCGGCGACATTTTTGACGCGCTCAGCCATTTCCAGACCGGCTTGCGACTGCGTCTCGCGGGTGCGTCTCAGGGCCTTGGCATCGTAGTCGCAACGGAGTTTGCGGGCCAGGCGGCGGGCCACCTCGGCACACTGGTTGTAGCCACGCCGGCGCTGTCGCTTTTTACCGAGCGGCACGGGTACGACAATATCGGCCTGCAAATGCGCCTGCTCAGCGCAATGCCGCAGCCGTTCGGCCCAGAATTCGGCGAGGGTTAACACGCGCTGATACTTGAGGAGGTGGATGAGTTCCCTGCCGCTGTCGCGGTAGGCAACGGCGCTTAAGGCGCCATCATATTCGGGCGGCTCGATCTGACAGGCGAGGCAGGGGAGATTGTGATTTGCGTTCGCGACACTACCCTTGCCGCAATGGGGGCAGCCGGGAATGATGAGTCCGGGGAGGGCGGCGAGGCAGGCCGGGCAAACCGGGATGCGACTAAAGTGGGCGAGCGGCTTTTGGCAAACGCGGCAGGGCGCGGGAAAGACAAGGCAGAACAGCGTCGCGGCGAAGGCCTCCGCGCGCTGTCCCCAGGGGCGGAATTTAGCCCAGCGCTGGGGATACGGGGCCGAGTTGGCAGTGAGCTGACTGCTGAAGGGTGGCCTCCCGATGGATCATTCCACCCTCAGAATACCATTTATCCACGCTGCGGATGATGCCGCCGGGGGCCTTTAGGCGACGACGCCCTGCTCGACTTTTTCCTGGCAGTTGATGCACAGGCCAGCCCAGGGGACGGCGTCGAGGCGTTTGAGATTGAGCTCTTCGCCGCACGTGGTGCATTCGCCGAAACTGCCTTCGCGCAAGCGGATCAAAGCATCGTTAACGGCCTGGAGCTGAGAACGTTCGGTATTGCTCTGATAGAAGAGGAACTCCTTGGTATAGGAGTTGGTGGCCTTGTCGGCAATATCCTGGGTGGCTTCCTCGTCGGCGGCGCGGCCGTCCTGCTCGATGCGCGCTACCGCATGCATCAGGTCGAGCTGCTTTTGTTGCAGCTTCTTTTGGAACTGTTCCAGTTTTTTCCGGTCCATAGTATTGCCTCCGTGCTCGTGCCGCAGAAACCCTCTAATGCTAGATGCTCTCGTGCACGCTGTCAATTTTTACCGTCCATCACCTCTGCGGGTTTGATGCTACGATCTCAATTTCGGATTCAACAATCTGATAACATAGTGGGTTCTGGGTTTAGGGGAGTTTTGCATTGGCTCAAATCAGCCGCAAGGAACTTAAGAATGATGAATTCGTAAGCGGAATGGATGCCGCTTATGAATTTTTTCTGCAACATCAGCAGCGGATTATCACCGCCGCCGTTGTGGTAGTCGTGGTCGTGGGCCTGGGCTGGGCTTTTTTCGCCTGGCGCAGCGCGAGGAACCAGAAGGCGGCGGCAATGCTGGCCCAAGGTCTTAACACCTTGCACGCGCCGCTGCTTTCGCCGAATACCCCCAATGGGGTGAGTACCTACGCCAGTGTCGAGACGCGGGCGGCGGCGGCGGCCAAGCAATTCCAAGCCACGATTGACCAGTACCCATCGACTGAGAGTGGGCAATTTGCGCTCTACTACCTTGGTTTGGCGCAAGTGGATATGAAAAATCCGAACGCCGAGAAGACGTTGACGACCGCCTCGAACTCGTCGGATGCTTCGGTGGCGGCGGCGGCCAAGCACGCGCTGGCGAACTATGACATCCAGCAGAATAAGCTGGCCCAGGCGCATGCATTGCTGCTGCAGTTAACCCAGCAGAACTCGACGTTGTTGCCGCGGTCGGTGGCCATGATGGAGCTGGCCGATCTCGACCGCACCTACAATCCCAAGGAAGCGGCGCAGTACTATCGCCAACTTCAGGCCGACTACCCGGCCACCGCCACAGCACAGCAGGCGCAGCAGCAACTGGCATCGCTGAAGTAGCGGCGGCGAGGGCTTAAGGCTGGCTGGGTCGAAGGGAATGGGGGGCGTTAAGGGTGCGCCATTGTTGGGCGGCGGCGGCACAGCGTCCGGACTGCCAGTCGCTGTCGGGGTTCCAGATGACTCCGGCCACGGAGGGGTCGCTGCTTAAAGCCGCGAGCGGAGAGGGATTGTCACATCCGCCCACCGATACCACGACGGCGGCGCCGGTGTCGGCGGCGACCTGGGAAGCAAGCGCGGGAGCGGCCGCAAAGCCGGGCGCACGCACCAGGGCGAGATCGGAGATCTTCCAAATTTCAGCGGGGGTGGCGGGGGAGGGGACCAGTCCCGCGCCGAAAAATAAGTGGCGGCCGTCGGCGGCGCGCACAGCGTTTGCCGTGACTTGCAAATAGCGGGCGAGCACCGGCGCGGCGAAGGCGGCGCCATCGGCGGTGTAAGCAGGGGTGAGGGTGGACGGCGGCGCGATATAAATGAAATCCTTCACCTTCACGCCCCAGGCGCGATTGAGGCCGGCAATCTGGCTGTGATAGCGCTCACGCAGAAAATCAACCGCGCGCAGGTGGCCACGGGCGGAGATGGGCAGCGACAGATAATAGGCCAATACGGCGGTCGGGTGTAGGCCTGGATCCCAAGCGAGCGATTCATCGCTGATGTAGCCGATCAAATCGGGATCGGCGGCGCGGGGAGCGCAGGCACTCGAGGCGAGCGCCGCCACCTCGGTGGCGAAGGTGTCGGCGTAGACGTCAATAGCCGGGCTTTGCTGATCGGCTTGGACATGGCCGGAAATATCGAGATCCTCGAGATAAGGGAGGCCGCGATGCCAGACGTCGGCATCGGTATCGCCGCCAAGCGCGTTGAAACCGTCGGCGCGCAGCGCGGCGATGATGGCTTGGCTCCGTTGATCCACATACGCCGGCGATAAGTCGGTTTGCGGCGCGCTGGCGCTGACCAGGTGCACGTGGTTGAGCGCCGCCAACTTTTCCGGCGTGCCGGCGGGCGAGACAAACAGTTGAGCGCCGCCGCGCTGCGCCAAGCGATAAAAGCCAGTGCCCTCCTGGCCGCTTAAGACAAAAGCGAAGGCCAGCGCGAGCGTCGCGCACGCGAGCGGCAGGACGCGCCCGCTATACTGGACCTTGCCGATGCGCTGGCGCATTCTCATCGTGAGCCTGATGATTTTTGGCGGGGCGGCGTGCGCTCCCGCGCCGGTCGTAGTGCTTGAGGTGCCTGCCAACTATCTTAGCGTGGGCCAGCAGTTTCGGCCCCGGCTGGTCGCCGTCGAGGGTGGCACCATGCCTGCCACGCCGATCACGTTGACGGATGCGGCGGGCAACGTGGTGGCTCCGGTGGGCGAACCAGCGACGTTCGCACTGCCGCGAGTGGGCCGCTACCAGCTCCGCGCCGGTGGCCAGACAGTCGCGCTCACGGCGGTTCCGGACGCCTCCACCAACTATGGCGGCGTGGTCGGCATAGCGTCGCTGGGCCTGGCACCTGGGGTGGGCGATTATTTGCAGCAACATGGATTTGCGGTGCGTCCACTGGCGGCTGACGATTCGCCGCCGCGGCTCATCCTGGTGGGTGATCCACGGCTGAACGGCGACGATTCCGGGCACGACCTGTCGGCGAATTATGCGCTGTTATGGAAGCAGGTCGGGGCGGGCGCGTCGTTGCTGGCGCTGGAACCGCCGTCGGCGCGACTGGCGGCGTTCTGGCCGATGAACGCTCCGCTCGTGGCGGCGGCAACGAACTGTAACGGCGAAGCATTCGGCGATCCGTTTGACCGGGGCCTGGTTGGAAATGGCGCGGGTGACATTGCCACCTTGCTGCATCCGCCACTAGCCTATGATTTAACCCATGAAAGCGCGCTGGACCTTTACACCTGGGAGGGAGTGCGGCTGCCACGGCCGACACGGCACTCGGGTTATGCGGGGTGTTATCCGCTGGTCACGTTGCGGCTGGGCACGGGTTGGGTAACGATTTCGACGCTGCCGCTGCTGGAGCATTTTCAGGATGCGCGAGCGCGAGTATACCTAATGAACCTGATTACGGCGGCGCTGCACCGCCGCCGTCCGGTGCCGGCGAGCCCGGGGATGTTGTGGATCATGCAGAGGAGCGCGGCTGCGCTCGCGGCGCTGCCGGCGGCGGAGCAGTCGCATTTGCTGGGAAAGCTCGACTACCGCCCGGCGCCTGATGTTGGCGTCGAACCCGCGCCGCGGCTGGTACCGCAGTTGGGCAGCGGGGTTTGTTGGCAATCGCCGACGCCGCAGCGGAGCGGCGCATCGCTCGATCTCGACTATTCGCTTCCGCCCGCAGGGAGCGCGCTCAGCGTGAGCTTCGGCCCCGACCACGCACAGTGGCCGGGGGCCTATGTTTTTGAAGCCCGCGGTCATGGGGCATCGGAATGGACGGCCCTCTCCCCACCCGGGCCGGTGGCGAATGGGCAAATGGATATTGCCTTGCCGGCGACCGCGGGTTGGTCCGATTTCCGGCTGCGACTGACGGCAGACCGCGGCACGCCGTGGCGGGTGTGCGCAATGGACGTGCACTAGCTGACCACGCTGAGGGTTTCGCGCCAATGGACGCGGAGGCGGCTGTGGGCGGCGCGGAGCGCGGCTTCGACCTGTTCGGGCGTGCGGGCGCGGGCGAAGATGAAACCCAAATAGCTCGAACCCTCCGGCAGCGCCTGCAGCGGCTCGCCGGGTTTAGCGGTTATTTCGACCCCTTCAATGCCGGCCACCGCCGCCGCTTCCGCCACGCCCTCGACGTCAGCCAGGATACCGCTCTGCGAAATCGGGATCATCATCACTCCCGCCGCCGCCTTCTCGCGTTCCCAGAAGGCAAGGTTTTCGCCGAGCGCGCCGCGCAGTAAGAGTTCCTCAAGCCCAATGCGCTCGCCGCGGTATTCGAAGCGGAGCGCGCGGGCGCAGAGACCGCCGATCGGCCGCGCCGCCACCTCGAGCACGTAGGCGGGGCTGGAGGCTTCTTCAGCCATGCGGATTTCAGCGTGGATGGGTCCGGGCCCAAGGCCTGCGGCCCGCGCCGCCGCCTCGACCATGTCCCAAATCAGCGCGCGACGGTCCCAGTCGAGGCGCGAAGGCGCAACATAGAGGCTCTCCTCGAAGTAGGGGCCTTCCAAGGGATCAGGTTTATCGAAGAGAGCGAAGCGCTGCAGGACGCCCATGGCGATCCAGCCCTCAAGCGCGTACTCGCGACCGGCGATATAGCCCTCGATCATCAGCCACTCGGCGTTAGGATCGCGTAGCGCACGCAGCTCCTGGGTTTCGAGTAAACGCCGGATGCGGCCATAGGCGGCGATAAATTCGGCGGCGTCGTTGACGCGAATTACGCCTCGGCTCGCCGAAAGCATTAAGGGCTTGAGCACGCAGGGGCAGGCGACTTCGCCGGCGAGTTTTTCCACTTGTGGCGGGTCGAGCGTGAGGCGCTCGCGCCGGAACCAGGGCACCGGCAGCCCAGCCGATTCCATGGTTTGGCGAAAGGCGAATTTGTCATTGCAGCGCGCCGCCGCGCGCGGGGAGTGGAAGCGCAGGTCCAGACGATCGGCCAGCTCGGCGGCCAATACTGCCGCGCGGTCGCCGCTGGCGATGATTCCCTGAAACGGCCCGCGCGCGCGGACGGCGGCCAGCGCGCCTTTGGCATCGTCGAAGCGCACGGGGACAGCCTGGTCGCCCCAGGGGTCTTCGAGTTGATGACAGCGATCACTGGCCAGCGTCAGTTCCACATTCATGCGGGAGGCGGCTTGCCGGAACTGCTCCACCTGGTAACCTGTCGTCGCCGCCACCAGAAGTATCTTGCGCGGCGTGGCCATATTTAATTGTAGCTACAGAATCATGCGAGCGAACTGCTCGTCGGTGGGTTCGGCTCAACAGAACCAGGGTTCGTTGAGATAGGGGATTGTCGCCCTTTGGGGCGCCGGGTCGGGTGCTGTCCGGCGGAATACATCGGCAAAAATTTGTCTGCGCGAGAGTTTGGCGCGGCTGCCAGCGGCCACCACGGCTTGCACGCGCCGGCACAGCTCCTCACTCGCCGGATCGTTGAACCGCCATTCGTAGCTTAGGCCGGACGGGTCGTATGGGCCCAGCCAATCGGCGGCGTCACCGAGCTCGAGCAGGCGTGAGCCGGCGGGGATCAGCAGGCGAATGCCGTACTGCACCGGCGCCACCTGCTCGATCAAGTCGAGTGCGGCGATCGTCTCGCCCCAATGCGCGAAGGAGCGGGGCGTTGTCCATGGGGTGAAGGCGACAAAAGTGGGGTTGAGTGCGAGGCCGAGCCGGCGCGTCAGCGCCAGCGCCTCCAAAAAATCCTGCTCGGTGTGGCCTTTGTCGAGCTTGGCCAGTACAGTGTCGTCGAAGGATTCAACCGCAGTAGTGATGAGTACGCAACCGCACTCGCGCAGCCGTGGCAGCAGGGCGGCGTGCCGGAGAAGGTGCTCGACCTTGATGGTCACATCGAAGCTCAGCCTGGGATGCTCGGCGTGCAGGGCCTCGATCACGCGCAAAGCATGCCGGGGGCCGTTGAGAAAGTCCGGATCGCCAAAGCTGATGTGCTCGGCCCCGCACTCGACCTGCTGACGAATGTCGGCCGCCACCGTCGCGGCGTCGACGATGCGGAACTGGCCGTTGTAGACGGGGACGATCGGGCAGTGGCGGCAACGGTGCTTGCAGCCGCGCGATGCCTCGGTATAGCCGCTTACGCGGGCGGTGCCGTCGGGCATCTCGAGGCACGCATATTGGTCAAGCGAGGGCAGGCCGCTGCGATCAGGCACTGCGAATCGCAGGCGCGGAAGAACGGTAGCCGGCTGAGCAGGCGAATGCGCACGAGCAAAATCCACCAACTCCGATTCGAATTCCGGCCCGAGCACCGCGTCGATGCCGGCGGCGCGCAGCGTGTCGCCGTGAATAGGAGCGTAAAGGCCAAACGCGCAGAGCCGGGTGCCGGGTGCCGCCTGCTTAACCCGGGGTAGGAGCTGGAGAGCGAGGCGTGTTGCAGTGTGCATGGGCAGGTAGAAGCCGATCCAATCGGCTTGCCCCAGCGCCTCGGTGGTGAGTGGGTTACGGGAGACATCGGCGCACTCGATCTCCCACCCCGCCCGGCGCAGCCAAGCCGCCGGCGACGCCAGGCCAAAGGGCTGGCGGCCCATTTCGTAGGTGGCGATCAACAATGCGCGCATGGACCTAAACCAGCGTCCACTCGGAAAGGTCAACCTGGGTACAGTTGCGGCCCTCGTGTTTGGCGGCGTACAGAGCCCGGTCAGCGCGGCGCAGCATGATCTCGGCGAGATCGAAGGCGTGGTCCGGGCCGACCGGCGCCGAATCCGCCTCGGTCGCCGGTTCGTAGACAGTGACGCCAATGCTGACGGTCAGGGATATCTCGTTGTCTTCAAATATGAAGTGGGCGCGAGCCACCGCCTGGCGCAATTGTTCGGCCCAGGCCAGCGCGGCCGCGGTCGGATTGGTCTGTCCGTCGGCGGGCAGGATAATAACAAACTCATCGCCACCCAGTCGAGCCACAGCACGCCCAGCTTCAGGCACGCGCAAGGTTTCCTGCAGCGTCCTCGCCACCGCCACCAACGCGGCATCACCGGCGGCGTGGCCGCGGGTGTCATTGACTTGTTTGAATTGATCCAAATCCAAACTGAGGCAGGCGAGGGGCGCGCGGGTTGCCCGGCTAGCGGCGACGGCGCCGGCGAGGGCGGGGCGGAGGGCGCGCCGATTGAGGACGCCGGTAAGGGCATCGCGGCGCGCCTCTTCGGTCACCTGATCGTGGCGTTCGGAGGTGGCGAGCCACATCGCGCCCAGAGCAAACATGGTGGTGAAGACGAGCTGCAGTGTGGCGGAAACCACCTGCACCTGGTTTTGGCGCGTAACATTGTCGAGGTCCAGCCAGGATGCCGCCGCCCGTGTGAGATGGAAAGCGGCATACACGGCCATGATGGTCAGGGTCACGCCGCCACCAATGACGCGGGCATCGCGGGCGCTCCACAGGACCGCAATGGCCAGCACCGCCTCCGCGGCGGAAGAAATGCTCATGATGATAAATCGCCATTCCGTGGCGTGGGGCCCGGGAATGAAATGCGCCAGCATCACTGATTGGAAGACGAGCACTGTGGCATCAACCCAGAGCCAGCGCATGCGGCTGCCGACGAGGTCGCAGAGTCCGCGCCGCAGCAGCACGAAGGCGCCGAGCATGATGGCACTGGCAATCAGCACGTCGATTTGAAGAGGCAAGAGCGCGCGCAGCGCGAGCAACTCCAAGACAATGGACAGCGCCGCGGCGGACAGACCGTGGGCGAGCCAACCCACACCTTTCAAGTGCCGGACGGGCTGGGCGAAGGTATAGAGCACCGCGGCACAGCTTGCCATCACCACCCAATTGGCGAAGGCTAATGTCAGGAAGTTCATCGGCACTACCATATTGATCCGGAATCAATCAACTCGCAACCGCTACAATTAAAAGAGCGATGCGAGGCCAATTCCGAATTTTCCGTTTTGCCGGAATTTCCGTCTACCTGCACTGGAGCTGGTTCCTGGTGGCCGTGTTCGAGATTCAGGCGCGGGTAGGCGCATATACCGCGCCAGGCTGGAACATTCTGGAGTATTTGTCGTTGTTCGCCATCGTGACGATGCACGAGTTCGGGCACGCGCTGGCCTGCCGCAGCGTGGGCGGCACGCCCGACCGAATCATGCTCTGGCCCTTCGGCGGGGTCGCCTATGTGGACCCGCCGCAGCGTCCCGGCGCCACGCTGTGGAGCCTGGCGGCGGGCCCGCTGGTCAATGTCGCGCTGGTGCCGGTGCTGGCGATCCTGATGATGCTGCGCCTCAGCGGTAACCTGGGCGAGTACATCTACTCGGTTGAACTGATCAACCTCGGGCTGTTGATTTTCAACCTGCTGCCGATTTATCCGCTGGATGGCGGCCAGATTCTGCGTTCGCTGCTTTGGTACAAAATGGGTCGCGCGCGCAGTCTGATGACATCGACCATTGTCGGACTGGTCGGCGTGGCGGCGGTCATCGTGCTGGCGCTGCGCTCGCTCGACATATGGCTGCTGGCCATCACCGCCTACATCGCCATGACCTGCTGGTCGGGATTTCAGCAGGCGCGCACACTGTTGCGCATCAGCCGGCTGCCGCGGCTGCCGGGGCTGAGCTGCCCGTCGTGCCACACGGCGCCATTTGCCGGCAATTACTGGCACTGCCCGCAGTGCGCCGCCAACTTCAACATTTTCAACGGCGGCGCCTGCCCCGGGTGTGGACACACATTTCCGCTGGCCGCTTGTCTCGATTGCGGCCGGGCCGCGCCGCTGAGCGCCTGGGGTCAGTTCACGCCGGCGCAGGCATAGTTTAAGCTGAGGCATGCTCATCGCTGCCATCACCGGCGCCGCTCAAGGCATTGGCCGCCGCACCGCCGAAGTTCTTGCCGAGCGCGGCTACGCGCTGGCGCTCATGGATCTGCAAGCGCCGACGGCCACCGCCGCCGCGGCGCGCGCGGGCGGAACGCCGGAGGCGCCGCTTGAGTTCATCGGCGACGTCAGCAGTCCCGAGGCGGTGGCGGGCTTCGCGGCCGCGGTTGAGGCGCGCTGGGGTCATGCCGATGTACTGGTCAATAACGCCGGCATCAGCTTCATCCAACCGGCCGAGCAAGTGGCGGTCGCCGATTTGCGCCGTGTGCTGGAGGTCAATCTGGTTGGGCCGTTTCTGTTGTCGCAAGCCTTTGGCGCACAAATGCTGCGGCGGGCGACGGGTAGCATCATCAATGTGGCCTCGGTGGCGGGCCTGCAGGGCATCTCGCACCGCGCCGCCTACAACGCTTCGAAGCACGGGCTCATCGGCCTCACCCGCACGCTCGCGGGCGAGTGGGGGGCGCGCGGCGTGCGCTCAAACGCGGTGTGCCCTGGCTGGGTGAAAACCGAAATGGACCACTCGGCGCAGGGCGCGGGGCTATACACCGACGATGACATAACCGGGCGCGTGCCGATGGCGCGCTTTGCCTTCCCTGACGATGTGGCGCGGGCGATCGCGTTTCTTGCCGATCCGGTCGAAAGTAGTTTCATTAACGGACAAACGCTGGCGGTTGACGGCGGCTGGACGGCGGACGGAAGCTGGCAATCACTGCGCCTTGCGACCCGTCCCCGGAGCGATTAATAGCGCGAGGAGCGCCAGGCCCAGCAAGTACAGACCGGGCTCGACGTCGAGCGTGATGCGCGCGTGGGCGGCGTGGGTGAGCCATTCCGCCGCGCCACACAGGCCAATCGTAATCACTAGTCCGATTGCGGCAGCTACGATGGCCCACCGGCCGCGGCCCAAGACTTCGAACAACACGCAGAACAGCACGCACAGGCCCGCGGCGAGAGCCAGCTTGGGCAGCGCCTGCGCCACGGTCAACCATTGCGCGCCGCGCTGGACATCGAACAGCGACTGCAGCGCGGGGGCCTGGTTCACCAGACGGTTGATGTCGCTATGTCCATCGGCGAGAGCGACGAGGCTCCACTGCTCGGAGCCGAGCAGAACCACCGATCCGCGCAGCGCCGGCAGCCAAAAGGCGACCAGTGCCAACCCGACCGCCGACCAACGCAAGGGACGCATGGAGAAAGTCTACATGCAAGCGAGGACCTAAGCGGCCTGGCTCTTGCGCTGGCGGGTGCGCCATTCAATCAAGTCGGCGCGGGCTTTGTCGAGAGCCGCTGTCGCTTCGGCCAACTTTCTTTCCGCGTCGAGGCGGCGCTGCACCGAGTAGACGTGGCGCGCCAGCTCGATTTGCAGTGCTTCGACCTTACGAAAGGCCGAGCGATAGGCTCGTTCCTGGGGGGTATCCAAAAATTTCTCCGATGTCTAAGTTGGATGCCTGAAAACACCCTCGCGTCCGTTTATTGCTTTAGTCTAGTAGTGTGAGCGACCCTGTACGCTTCAGCCTCTGGTTCTTGCATCAACCGGTCGAAGAGCTATTGCCGCGTTTGGCGCAGGCGGCGGCGGTGCTGCCCGCTGAAGCGCTGGAGCGCGGAGTGCGCGGGATAGCGCTCACCGCGGTGGATTGGAACCAGCCCGCGCTGGTCGAGGAACGCTTCGACACCGGCATCTCGCTGGATGCCGCAACGGATCTTCTGCGTCCCTTCACGGCCGACGATTGTGCATGCGAATGGCAGCTTTCCTGGAGTTTGTGGATGTTCCAGGAATCGGAGTGGCGACAGCGCCCTATGCCGATTACGTTCACAAACTTCGGGCGCAGATTCGCCGATCATAACGCCGTGGAAGACGGCGATATGGTGATCGATTTCGGGCTGGACGAGATTTTTCTTGCCGAACTCGCTCCCTGGACCACCTCGACCCGGCAGCATTTGCAGGCAAATATTCTTCAGCTTCTGGCCATGTGCCACAAGCTGCAAGCAGCTCTCAGCCCGGTACGCAGGCAACTCTGGAGCGAGGCTGAGGAAAATTCCACTCTGGATTTATCGGAGCGGTTGGCACAACGATTGCAACTTTCGCAATTGAACCTGCAGTGAAGAGGATTTGCCTCATCTGGATTCTAGGGGTCGCAGCGGTTATCAGCCTCGGCGGCGCGGCGGCCGCGCAGGATCCGGCGAGCAGCTCCGACCGGCCGCCTGGAAACGTGAATGAGTTGACGCTCTTCAGAATTCGACCCGGGCAGGAGACACTCTCGCGCGTGGTGGCGCGCTTAGGGGAGCATTTCCATCACCCATCGCCGGATGAGCAGGATCTCTATATTTGGTGCGACGCGCGCTCACGTCTGCAACTCAGCGTGGAGGTAAAGTTGGGCGTGATCCAAGTCGTGAGCCTGAGCCGGCCTTCCGGAGGCGATTGCACCGGCCATCTCGTCCCGGCGGCGGCGCGCACGGGACGGGGCGTTGCCTTGGGCATAAGCGCCGCTGAACTCAAGCACGTTTATGGAAAGCCGTTTTTCGAGGGACCGTCGAGCTTGGGTGGGCAGAATGTCCACTTTGTGGTATTTAATTTCTCCTGGGCGGGCACGGATCGACCCCAAATCCTGGAAGCCAGTTTCGATGGCGGCGATCATTTGATTAAGTTGACGCTATCGGCTGAATACTATTGATGGCGCGCCCGTAAAGCTGCACCGAGGCGGCATCTAAGCCACCATGCTGCCGCACGGCAACGGCTGGCTGGCCGGCCTCTTTTACTTTTTCGTCGGCATGGGCGCGCCAGGGCTGGTTCTACTGGGAGCTCTGGACAGCAGCTTTCTCACGCTTCCCTTCGCCAACGACATTGCTGTAATCGTCCTGGTGTCGCTGCATCATTCGCTTTTGCTGCTGTATGTCGGCGCGGCCACGGTGGGCTCGCTGATCGGCTGCTGGATTATGTATGAGGTCGGACACGCGGGTGGTGAAAATTTTATTCGCAATCACATGTCGGCCAAGAGCTTCGACCGCATGCAGAAAACAATCGGGCGGAAGGGGCCGGTACTGCTGGCGGTGCCGGCGCTCATCCCGCCGCCGTTTCCGTTTTCAGCCTTCGTGCTGGGGGCGGGTGCGCTGGAAGTCAAACGCGTCCCGTTTTTATCGACGCTGACGGCCATGCGATTTGCGCGCTTTTGCGCCGAGGGGGTGGCCGCCATCTATATTGGGCGCGGCATCGTGAACTGGCTGCAGACGCCGGGGTTCAAGCTGTTCATTGAAATTTTAATGGTGCTGGCGATTCTGGCGAGCGCGTTTTCAGTATACAAATTAGTCCGGGCCACACGCGGGCGCGGCCAGGCCAAGCCGGGAGCGGCGCGCCAAGCTCAGCGCGGGACGAGGTAAAAGGCGGCCGCCAGAATGGCATAGACGGCCAGCAATTCGGCGCCTTCAAACCAATTGGTTTCGCCATCGGCGGCAATCATGGCCACGATCATCACCGCCAACACGACTGCCACCACCTCGACGCCGCTGAACACCAGGGTCATGGGATGGCCCATGAGAATCGAGATAAACACCAAGGCCGGCGCCAGCAACAGCGCGATTTGCAGACTGGAGCCGACACCGATGGCCATGGATAGATCCATGTCATTGCGGCGCGCCGCGCCGATGGCGATTGCGTTTTCAGCGGCATTGCCAATGACGGCGAAAACCACGCCGCCCCAAAAAAGATCGCTGCCGTGGAAAGCGAGCTGGGCTCCGCTCAATTGGCGCACCAGCACCTCGCTGAGGAGCGAGATGCCGAGGATCGCGCCCGCCATCATCATCAAGGGTTTGGCCAAGGGCGCTGGCCGAGTCGTGGGGAGCGCGCGTTTTCCCACTTTGGACGTCGGCGGAATGGGCTCGAAGCTTGGACCGGGAGCGCCGGCAAAGCGCAGTTGGTAGTAGAGGCTGATGGCGTAGATCACGATCAGCACAGCGGCGGTCCATTCACTCAACATTTCCACCGCCATGACCGAGCCGGCGGGCACGGTCATATCTTGCAACCGGCCGAACACGCCGGGGATGACCAAGCCCACGGCGGCGACGACCAGCATCGTGGTGTGCGTGCCGGCGACGGTGCGATTGATGGTTTGGCGCTTGCGCCCCTTGCCTCCGGCGATCATCGACAAGCCCAAGACCAGCAGCAGATTGCAAATGATGCTGCCGGTCAGAGATGCCTTGACCACCTCGACCAGCCCGGCGCGCAGGGCCGCGAGAGCCAAAATTAACTCGCTGGCGTTGCCCAGCGTCGCCTCGAGCAGGCCCGCCGCCAAGGGGCCCACGCGGGCAGCGACGGCCTGCGTCGCGCGCCCCAGCACAACGGCGCACGGGATCAAGCCAATTGCCGCCAGTACAAAAAGCCACATGTCTGCTTCCATGATGGACGATTCTGAGTGACGATACACTAATCACATGCGGTTTAGATTGGTCCTGGCAAGCATGGCCGTCCTGGCGCTGGCCGCGACCGGGCAACATCTGCCTTTTTTGCAGCGCAAGGCGAGCGATTTCCGCAGCTTCGGCAAGATCACGCTCTTTCACCTCGATCAACCGCTGGCGGCTCCCGCGCCGGCATCGCTCGAGGCTTTTCCGGTGAAATCATTTACCTACTCGCTGTATCCAACCGCTGGTTCGGGGCAGGATGGGATGATTCCCGGCGACACGCAAACCGGCGCTCCGCTGATGATTCCGGTGGCGGGCGGCATGTATGACCACCGCAACGATCCGAACAATCCGCTGGAGTTCGAAATTAGCCGCGGCGACGTGGTGGCGCTGCCCAAGGCGCCGGGCGGCGAGGCGGAACTGGTGTACGGCGCGCTCTATAGCGGCCCGAATCTTGAAAACTGCACCGGCGTGGTGCAGGTGATCGAGCTCCAAGCGGGCAAGCTGCTGCTGACCGATCAGATCAGCTACGATTGTCGCGGTGGAGCCGCTCCGGAATGGAATGGCGACAAGCGCCAGCTCACCGTGCGCAGCGCGCGCTACTCGCTCGGCGACAAGCCCTGCTGCCCCAGCCAGTACGACAGCGTGGTGTTTAAGCTGGAGGGCGACAAGATCAAGATCGGCGACGTAATCATCAACGATCAGCTTTAATAGGCGCGGGCCCCGCCCGGCTAGCGCCGGGCACCCGCTTACGCGCGGAGCCAGCTTGGGGGCCCATTGCCCCAAGCCGGCTCCGCGCGGCATTAATGGGCGCGGGCCCCGGCCGGCTAGCGCCGGGCACCCGCTTGCGCGCTGACCGGCGTTGCACTAAGGCTGCGGATGACGTTGGGCGAAATACTTCCATTTATCAACACCGCGCGGAACGGCTACATCGAAGAAGCCGACCATCATTTCGTCGGTCGTTTGATCGCCCCAGTGCACCGCCACGTCGGGCTCGGGGTTGTGCGGATTGGTGCGCGAGTTGTCGTACCAGGCCACCGCCTGGAGGATGGTTCCGGCTTTCAGCGGTAGCGGCTTTGCAAGAACGTAGCTGCGCTGCCAGAAGAAGTTCCAATTCACATCGAGAAGCGGTTCGGGCTTGCCGCCAGGGCCGATGAGGTTGTATTCGAAGCGCTCGCCGCGCAGATGCATGTGTGGGAAAAAGCTGAGCAAGGTCGCATCGCCGGGCAGCGAGCCGTGGGCCTCGACGCGGAAATTGCTCACGCCCGGAGGGATTACGAATCGGTCATTGGTCAACTGCAAGGTCAGCACCTGCTCGGCGGGTGGAGCGGAGTTGAAGACCAGGCCGATCTGGGTTTGGTCGGCGGCGGCGTGTCCGTCGGTGGTGTAATGCATTTGAAACACCAGGTCGGAGCCCGCCGGTATGAGCTTGCCACGGGTTGCGGGCCAGGCCTCCGGCGCGCTGCCGGGGGCGTAAACGAGCAGGACGTCGCTGTCGGTCCAGAGGGTGGCGCGGCTGACACCGAGCGTGGCAGCAGTGAAAGGCATGCCGACGGGGGCGCCCTTCAACCAGGAGGATCCGGGCGGGCGGACGTAGATCACGGCGTGATGGACATGGGAGCGCGCCGAAGGCCGCGCCTCGGCCATTTGAACCCAGCGATCGTGCCGCCACCCGGTGGGAACGATCTCATAGGTATAGGCCACCTCGCCGCGCGCCGGAATCGAGACGGCGCGGGGCATGGTGACGACCGCCTGGGGCGGCGCGATATTCCAGATGGATTTTGAATTGGCCGGCGGCGGACAGCTTCCGCCGCCGGGCGGCGCGCCGCGCGCCGCCCACGCCGCCAGGGTGCGGATTTCAGCCGAGCTGAGCGATGGATCGTTGGCCCAATGGCCGACGGCCGGATTGGCGAACCAGGGCGGCATGGCGCGCTTGGTTGTCGCCGCGGCAATCGCCGCCGCCGAACGACGGGCTTCGGCGTAGCTGGTCAGTGCCATGGGGCCGATCTCGCCGGCGCGGTGGCAGACGATGCAGTGGGTTTGCAGTATGGGCGCGACGTCGGGGCAGTAAGCCGGTGCCTGGCTGCGCGCCGGCCGGCTGGACAGCACGACTACGCCCAGCGATGCCGTTAATAATAGCTGGCGGGCGGACACGACTTACTGGCCGGCTTTGGGCAGTTCGAGCGGACGATCCAGGCGCACGCTGATGGGCTCGCCGGTCCGCAGTTCGATGTCTTTCTTGTGGGAAATGATCGCGCCGGCGCCGCCGATCGCCGCGCCGGCGATGCCGCCGCGGATGAGCCCTCCCATGCCGCCGAAAATGCCACCCATGGCGCCGCCGACAGCGGCTCCGGTGGCGGCGCGCCTGCCGGTGTCAGGGGCTTGGCCGCTCACCGTACCTTCGCCCGAATCCACATTCTGGGCGGCGGCGCCGACGCCGGCGGTGGTGGCGTGCAAGTCAACCGGCACCTGGCCGGGCAGGGTGAGGGTGTTGTATTGCAGTTGGAATTGCGCGGCGCCGCTCACCTTGCCGCCGCGGGTGACATTCTCAACCGTGCCTTGGATCGTGCTGCCGGCGGGAATGGCGGCCACAGCGCCGACCCACACCGGCACCGTGACGGTGAGCGTGAAGGGCTCGCCCACCTGCGTAGTCTTGGTGCTGAGCGCGCGATTGAGTGTGGTTTGCAGGCGCGTGCCCTCGGCGATGAGCAGCCCGTTATCGTAAACGCCAGAGGCGCGGGCGCGGAGGCGCTCGGGATCGGTGGGAAGGTCGTTACCGCCTGGCGACGCGGCTTCGGTTGGGATTAAGTACTGCTTGCCACCCATGGCGGTGTTGTACAGGCGATGGTGATAGCCGTCGTCATAGCCAGTGGCATAGGCCTTGGCGAACACCGTGGCGTCGGCGCCCGCGGCATCGGCGTCGCTCACCGCCGGATTGTCCTCCGCATTACGGTTGGCATCGGTCTGGCCATTGTTGTAGCCCTTGCGATAGCCGCGGGCAGTGGTGTCGGCGACGGGGGCGGGGTTGGGACCGGCGACAGAACTGGGACGGCCGGCGAAGCCGTCGCCGTAGCCATCGTCGAAGCCGCTTTGGAACGCGGCGCGCGTGTCGCCGGCCGCCTCCTGATAGGCGCTGAATTTGTGGGCGTTGGCGGCGAGGCCTGAGGCTTTGTCCTGCCGGCCGAGCGGGAAGCCGGCATTGTAGCCGGCGACGTAGGCGGGATCCATGGCGGTTTGGCCTACCGCCGCCGGCGCGGCGGCGGCCTGCGCGCGCAACCCGGTCGCTGTAGCTAAAACCAGGACAGAGAATGCGATAGCCCTTCCACTCGCTCTCCAATTCATAACTAGCCTCCAGCTCCTAAAGACGATCATACAGGCTTGCCGGTTGCTGATGGGCCGCTTGGGCGCGCAAATGGGTGACGGTTCGGATGAGCGTATGCAAACTCTGGCGCAACTCAAACAACCAGAAAACGATAGAAGTCCTTATGCCGGTGGCCTTTCCGCATTAGCTCGAGCACTTCGAAAATCGAATCGCCAAACTCTGTTGACTGTTGCGCAAATGCCTTGGCCTGCGAGGGATTCTGAAACTTCTGAACGAGCTCCGCCTCGGCTGGGTCAGTATTGGTTAGAAAACGCTCGTAAAGCCGCAAGGCGCGGCGCGCCGCATCGTGCGCTGGCCTGTATTCACTGCGCCTGAGAATCCATTCCAGCCGCTGTGTCGGGGTTAGGCCGACCATGGAAAGGGCATCCGCCTGCGTGACCGTACCCGCAATTGAGTAGACCCCAAGAAGGTACAGTAGAGCTGAGTAACAGGTCAGAAGACGGCTGTGGCTCAGCTTAAATTTCTTGAGCTTGCCTTTGGCTTTTTTGAGCGGTGGGTCGCGCTCGGTGCGAGCCTCGTAATTCACGCAAAACGTGCGCCACATGCGCAGAATATCGTTGGCCAAGAATGCGGGCATGAACTCGTGCTCATGACCGCGGAAATCGCGCCAGTACTGCGCAATGACGTCTTGAATAACGCTTTCATAAACGGATACGCCGAGGAGGGGCCGGCTCTCGAGCAGTAGAAGCAGACGGGCAGTGAAGGTATTGCTGGCGTCGTCCTGCCGCGTACCGAGCGAGCTGACGAGCTCGCCGACGCTGTAATGTTTGAGGTATGCGCCATCGCCAGAAAACTGGGGAAACCCGAGCGCGCTTGTCGCCGCGATTAATTCCGATTGAATCCGAATCTCATTAAGGTGCGAGAGTTTCGACTTCCCAATCTTGCCCTTGCCGACAATAAATAAATCGAGATCGCTATGTGCGCTGGCTTCCCCGCGCGCCATTGAGCCGGTGGCGTAGACGCACGCGCGTTTGGCGCAAATTTTCTCCGCCGCCGCGAGCTTTCCCTTGAGATCGCACAGGCGACGGTCGCTGTCGGCGCGTCGCGCTTCAAGTATGCTAGCCACGCCCGCCGCCCCACTCGAAGACATTGGCGAAAATTTCCGCCTGCTCGGTGGCGTCGTCAAGCGCATGATGGCTGTGTTTTGCATTCGGGCGTAGGCTCGCGAGAAGCTTGGAGCGCCCCGCCTCCGCTATGGGAACGCCCGCCTTCACCGCATACGCAGTCTTGAGGTCAAAGCACCGCGAGTATGAAAAAGGCGAACTGGCCGTAAATCGAATAAAGTACCAGTACAACCAGGCCCAATCAAAGCTAAGCGGATACGCAACGAGAACCGGCTGCCCATCGCCCGCCGCCTGTCGCACCCAGGCGGCCGCGTCCCCCATTGCCGCCGCCGGTGGGCAGCCATCGGTTTTCAGCCGCTCGCGATCGAGTCCGTTCACGCGTAAAGCCTCTTCCTGGAACTCGTCGGAGATTGGCCGAAGCTCGCGATAAAAGTGCGCTCGATGCCCTTGTTCAGGACGGCAAAACCGCGTGCCATCAAAGCTGCCTGCGTACACCAAAGCAAACGAAAGCATCGAAAACGGCCCCGGAATCGGGCCATCGGTCTCAATATCCGCGGAAAAATAAACATCACCAGCGGCGCGGGCGCGCCGCGCGCCGGCAGGTAAGCTCACGGAAACCGGGACCAATGCCATCGCCTCATTCTAGCAGGCGCGTCGAAGCTGCACTTCAGAGGAAAGCGAGCCCGGGATTACGCGGGCTTTCGGCGCGTTGGGGTTCGCCCGGAACCTGGAGGTGGGGGCACTGACGTCTGCGAATCTGTCTCAGGTGAGACAATCAAATCCAGCTCTTGATTGGGCCTCGGCGTTTCGACATAGGTCTTGATGAGAGGGTACGGGGTGGCGTCGGATTGAACACGTGCTACGCGCTTCGAGGGGTGGGCGTCGCGGCAGAAACTGAATGCCGGGGGGGAATACGGGCGGAGTTGCGGCGCGCGGGCCATTGCGGGGCTTCTGTTCGGCGTGAGCTGGAGCGATCCGGCGACATTCGTGCTGTCGGCCGCGGTGCTAATCGCCGTGGCGCTCGTGGGATGTTTTCTGCCGGCACGACGGGCTTTGCGCGTGGACCCGGTGACGAGCCTGCGGGAGCAGTAGCATCGGCTGGGGTGGACGCCTGGCGCGGTTATCGCATCTGGGGGACCAATTCGGCGACAATCCATCGTATGAGGCTGACTGCGAGACGCACGCCTGTGCTGGCCATTGTGGGTTGCGGTTGTTTGATCGCCGCCAGTCAGGTAGAGCCGCGTTTCGACGTGGCATCCGTGAAGCAAGTGAACGCAGGTCAGAAGAACCTATCGTTCGGGCTGGTCGTTCACCCTGGCTATTTTCATTACGGGTCGCCAAGTCTGGACGATTTGATCCGGTACGCCTACGGAGTTAATAGCTACGAGCAAGTGGTCGGCGGCCCCAAGTGGGCCCACCCTGCCGCGCGCGAAGGGGTACGATTCGCGATTGAAGCCACCTATCCGGAGCATGCTGATGCCGCCGCTGTCCCTGCGATGGTGCAGGGGCTGTTGCGAGACCGGTTTAAATTGGCGCTCCACACGGTGGCGATTGACGCGAAGGTCTACACACTGCGGCCGGGGAATGGGCCCAATAAACTTGTGCCGCACGCGCCGGGAACGCCGGTTTACCCGCAGCCATGTCCGCCTGACATTGGTTTCAATTCCATGCGCAGTTACCGCGCCGGACCGGTAGCGGTCATCATCGCGTTGTTCTCCAAATATTGTGCAATTGCGGTGACCGACGAGACGAATTTGACGGGGGAGTACAGTTTCTCCTTCTGTTACCCGACTCCGCTCCAGTTGGCGCAGCCGGGGTTGCCGCCGCCGCTGCCGATTCAAGCCGCCGTTCAGGAACAACTCGGCCTTCGGCTGGTGCCGGGTCGGGGCAAAATTCGAAAATTCGTGATTGACCATGCCGAGATGCCGCTGGCGAATTGAAGCGATGGTTCTACACTGATAGCAATGCTGCTCGCGCTGGACATCGGGAATTCGAATATCGTGGCCGGGTTATTTCGAGGCGAAACGCTCGAGGCCTCCTGGCGGCTGACGACGTCGCGCAGCCAGACGGTGGACGAATTCAGCTTGTTGCTCGGCGGGCTGTTTTCGGCCGGAGGGTTTGAGACGAAGCAGGTGCGGGGCGCGATTGTCGCCTCGGTCGTGCCTCCGCTCGACAGCATGGTGCGGGGCGCGCTGCGGCGGATGTTCGGGCACGAAGCGCTGTTCGTCTCGCCGGGCCTCAAAACCGGCATGCCGATTCATTACGACTCGCCCGCCGACGTGGGCGCCGACCGCATTGTCAACGCGGTCGCCGGCTTCGCCGCATACGGCGGGCCGCTCATCATCGTCGACTTCGGCACCGCCACGACGTTCGACGTCGTCAACGCCCAGGGCGAGTACGCGGGCGGCATCATTTGCCCTGGCATCGCCATTTCCGCCGACGCGCTATTCAGCCGGGCGGCGCGGTTGCAGCGGGTCGAGATTCGTCCGCCGGCAAGGCTGATCGGCACGACCACCGTGGGGAGCATTCAATCCGGGTTGTTCTACGGTTATCTCAGCCTGGTCGACGGCCTGATCGAACGCCTGCGCGCCGAGATCGGCGCTGACGCCAAGGCGATCGCCACCGGCGGCCTGGCATCGCTCATGGCGGGTGAGTCGCGCACCATTTCCGCCTGCGACGAGCAGCTCACGCTCACGGGGCTACGCTTGCTCTGGCAGCGAAACGTCGCGCGCGGGCGCCAGCCCGGCTAACGCCGCGCGTCCCGCTTTGCCGCCGCCACGGCTTGCGGAACCTGGAGACCCGAGCCTCCGGTGCGGCATGGGGGCGCGGGGGTGGGGTTAGTAGCGGTAGTTGTCGGCCTTGTAGGGGCCTTCGACCGGGACGCCCAAATAGGCCGCCTGCTTCTCGCTGAGCGTGGTCAGACGGACGCCGATCTTCTCCAGGTGCAGGCGGGCCACCTCTTCGTCGAGCTTCTTGGGCAGGGTGTAAACGCCGACCTTATAGGTATCGCGGTTCTTCCAGAGATCGAGCTGGGCCAGCGTCTGGTTGCTGAAGCTGTTGCTCATCACGAAGCTGGGATGGCCGGTGGCGCAGCCCAGGTTGACGAGGCGGCCTTCGGCGAGCAGGAAAATGCTGTGACCTTTTTGAAAGGTGTACATGTCCACCTGGGGCTTGATGTTGGTGCGCTTGGCGTCGGCGGCCTGGTTGAGCGGGTCCACCTGAATTTCGTTGTCGAAGTGGCCGATGTTGCAGACGATAGCCTGGTCTTTCATGCGGCGCATGTGGTCGAGGGTGATGATGTCGCAGTTGCCGGTGCAGGTTACGTAAATGTCGGCGCGACCGAGGGTGTCTTCCACCGTGGTCACCTCGTAACCCTCCATCGCGGCCTGCAGGGCGTTGACGGGGTCGATCTCGGTGACGATGACGCGGGCGCCGAATCCGCGCAGCGATTGCGCCGTGCCCTTGCCCACATCGCCGTAGCCGCACACCACCGCGACCTTGCCGGCGACCATGACGTCGGTGGCGCGCTTGATGCCGTCGGCAAGCGATTCACGGCAGCCATAGAGATTGTCGAACTTCGACTTGGTGACCGAGTCGTTGACGTTGATGGCGGGCACCAACAGCTTGCCGGCCTCGAACATTTTGTAAAGGCGGTGGACGCCGGTGGTCGTCTCCTCTGATACGCCGCGCCAGTGCTTGACCAGATCGTGCCAGCGGGTTTTGGCGCGGGGATGAATCTCCTTGAGCAGATTCTTGATGACGACTTCCTCGTGCGCGGCGGAGGGCGAATCGACCCAACGATCTCCGTTTTCGAGCTCGTAGCCCTTGTGAATCAGCAGCGTCATGTCGCCACCGTCGTCAACCACAAGCTGCGGGCCGAGGCCGCCGGTGTGCGACAGAGCCTGGTCGGTACACCACCAGTAGTCCTCGAGCGACTCGCCTTTCCATGCGAAGACGGGCACGCCGGTGACGGCAATGGCGGCGGCGGCGTGGTCCTGGGTGGAGAAGATGTTGCAACTCGCCCAGCGGACCTGGGCGCCGAGGGCGGTGAGCGTCTCGATCAGCACCGCGGTTTGAATGGTCATATGGAGCGAGCCACTGACCCGCACGCCGGCCAAAGGCTTGGCGGCGGCGTACTTCTTGCGAATTGCCATGAGGCCGGGCATTTCGAGCTCGGCGATGGATATCTCCTTGCGTCCCCACTCGGCGAGGGAGAGATCGGCAACTTTAAAATCGGTGGAAGCGGTGGGAGCGACAACGGTAGCCATGAACCACTATTCTAAACCGTTTCGCGGTCTCAGGAGCGCGGGCAGCAGCGCGGTTTCGCCACGCGTCCCACGGAGGCGCCGAGCTGGCTCTCGGGCCCGATGCCCGGAGCCGGCCGGCGCAGGGGTCGCGCGCCGGGTTAGGCGGGCAGGAGCGATTGCCGCAATTGGGCTCGGGCTTCGTGGATCATGCGGGCGCACTGGGCGGGCTCGAGGTCGAGCCAGCCGGCGAGCGTGGCGGGGGAGTAGCCCTCGCGTTCATGGAGCAGGTAAAGCAGGCGATGGGCGGAGGGCAGCGCGCTGACGGCGTCGCGCAGCGGCACGGCGCCGCGCTTGCGCTCTGTAACCAGCCGTGGGCCCAGATGGCTGGGCGCGGCGGCGTCACTGACGGCGTCGTGATGAAAGAGGCTGCGGAAGCGCACGGCGAACCGCTCCGCCAAGTGGTCGCCGCTCACCGCCGGGAACTCATCGCCGGAGTGACGCCAGGCTTCCACGAAAACCGCAAAGGCCAAATGCCGCGCGTGCACCAGATCCGACGCCATCCATTGGCAGAGCGCCTGGATGCGACGGCGCTGCTGCTCGTAAAGAGCCTGGCAGGCAATTTCGTTGCTTTCGGTGAGGGGACGAACTAAAGCTTGGGAATGAGTGGCCATGGAACTGATTACCTCCCTGGTTGTGCCGGACGGTGTTGGCGACCGCCGCGACGGGTCTTGCGCTTTCCCTATTCTTACCGAAATCCTGAGTAGCCACGCAAAATCTAGATGCGGCTAGCTGGAAATGTTCCTTGCATTTGGCGCGCCAGAGTGTGGGCGGGGTGCAGAAGGGCGGGTTGCCCGAGCGCCGGTTTTGCCCCTGATGCGGCGCGGGAGGCTGGGCTAAATCGCGTGGACGCCGTAAGTTAGCGGCGGATTCAAAAATTTGGCCCGACATCCAACCAAAATTGCTGCCCGCTGTGCAGGAATTGTGGAAATGAAATCGCGCTGCGGCGTTCGCTTGGTTATGGGTGCGTAACAATTCCCTCGGTGGAGGTTTTGCATTCATTGGCGGGCGCTGTGCGCAGAAATGTTTCCAAATAGGGAAGGTGCGGGAGGTAAGGTCAACAAACGCCAGCGTTTCACAAATGGGATGCCGGACCAAGGAGGGAATCTTCGTGGAACGCACTCAAAAGGGGTCGATTGGACACGGCGTGCGTAAAATAGAAAGGGTCGCGCCCAACTACGCCCATGAAAATCTCTCCGCTGGTTGCCATGCATCGCCGCGCCGGGTTTCAGGTGAGCTCCTATCGAGGCAGTGAAACCCTGGAGGAAACCGAAACGCGGGAGAAGCCCGCGTTTTATGACGCGAGTTGGCGGAGCGTGCTTGCGGTGAGCGGCGCCGACGCGCGCAAATGGTTGAATGGAATGATCACCGCCAACGTGCGCGATTTGGCTCCCGGTCGCGTGGCACCGAGCTTTCAGCTTGATCCGAAGGGCCATATTCTGGCCATGTTCGACGTGGCCTGCATTGCAGCGGATGAATTTTTGCTGTTGAGCGATGAGCTACAGGTTGCGGGCCTGGAGGAGCGGCTGCGAAAGTTTGTGTTCATTTCAAAGCTCACGCTTGAGGGCCGCAGCGAGCGTTTCAGTCCGCTGATCATAAGCGGCGAGACGGCGCGCGCCGCATGGGCGACGCCGCCGGCGCCGGGCGCGTGCGCGGAGTGGGGCGATGGCTGGGCGCTGGGCGCGACAGTGAATGGCGCGGCGCAGGCGGAGATTTGGCAATCGCCGGCCGCGATTGCGGAACTATGGCGGACACTGAGCCACAACGCGCAAGCCGGGGGATGGAAGCAGTTCGAGCGACAGCGCATTCTGAGCGGAGAACCGGCATACGGCGAGGAAATAACGGGGACGGAATTAGTACAGGAGACGGGCGAGCTGTCGCGCCTCGACTATACCAAGGGCTGCTATGTGGGCCAGGAGATCGTGGAGCGGGTGCGGGCTCGGGGCGCGGTGCACCGGCACTTGGTGCGGTTTCATCTGCAAGGGCCGGTCGCATCGGGCACGGCGGTCGAAGTGGCGGGCGTGGCCGTGGGGCGGATTACCAGCGTGACATTGCACAACGGTCACAATGGGCAGAAGCCCAGTTATATCGCTTTAGGATATATCCGCGATCCCCACGCGCAGGCCGGGACAGTGGTGACAGCGGGCGCGGTCACAGGCGAGGTAGAGGCATGAGAGGTGACCGGCTGGCGAGCGCGGCGCTCGGGGTGACGGCGCTGTTGTGCGCGCCCGTCGCTTTCACGCAAATTGGCGCAGTCATTACGCTGGCCACGCTGTCGGGATCGTCGGTGACGATGATAGGAGCTTCACCAGGAGGTTCGGGTCCGGTGCCGACGGAGTTGGATGCGGCCGGCAGGGTGCGGGTGATGGACGGGGCCACGGTGAATCTCGACGGACGCTCGGCGCGCCTCAATCTGGTGCGGGGCGGCACCATTGATCTGTGCGGACCGGCGCGCCTGGGGCTGGCGGCCGGGGGCCAGAGCGCGCTGCTGCTCTCACTCAGTTCGGGCTCGCTGTATCTCCGCTATCCCTCGCCGGTGGCCGACAGCCTGCTGACGCCGGACTTCCGGCTCACGACGGTAGTCCCACCCGATCAATTGGCGACGGTTTCAGCAGCCGTCAGCCTGGCCCCGAACGGAGCCTTGTGCGTACTCAATCGCGGCAGCGCGCTGTCGCTCGAGCGGCTGGCCAACGGGGCGCAGCAGTATGTGATCAATGGCGATACGATTGTCTTTCAGCCGGAGGGCGGAAGCACGACGGTGAGCTCGTGTCCGTGCGCGGCGCCGGCGCCGGCGGGGCCGGCGGCGGCTTCAGGCTCACGCGCGGGCAATGCCGCCGGGGAACTATTTCCTTCAGGGCCGGCGCTGACCGTGAATGGTCAATCCGCGGGTGAACCTGTGCCGGAGTCATCCATTGCGGCCATGCCAGGCGGTGCGATGCCGCAACAAGCGCACCGCAACCTGCTGGTTCGCTTCTGGCGCTGGATCCTGCGCAAGCGATCTTAGTGAAGTTGTTGCGCGGCGACGGGCTGTGGTTCGGGGTGCGGCGCAACCGGCGGGGCTACCAGATCGGGCGCTGAGGCGGCCACCTCGGGCAGGGCGATCGCCAACACCTCTTCCATGGAGCGGACATAGTGGAGCTCGAGACCTTCGAGCTGCTCGGGCTTGAGGTCCTCCTCGACGTTCTGCCGATTCTCTTGCGGAAGAATGATGTGCTCGATGCCGATGCGCTTGGCGGCCAACACTTTCTCCTTGATGCCGCCAATGGGAAGGACATCGCCGGAGAGGGTGATCTCGCCGGTCATGGCTAAACGCGGCCGGATCGGGCGGCCGGTGAGCAGCGACGCCAGGGCAGTGGCCATGGTGATGCCAGCCGAGGGGCCGTCCTTGGGAATCGCGCCGGCGGGCACGTGGATGTGGATGTCGTGCTCCTTGAAGAAATCCTCGGAGATGTGGATCTGGGCGGCGTGCGAGCGCACCCAGGTGAGGGCGGTCTGCATGGACTCCTGCATGACCTGGCCGAGGTGACCGGTCATGGTGAAGCCTTTTCCGCCGGGCATCTGGTTGGCTTCGATGAAGAGGACGTCGCCGCCGCTGGGCGTCCAGGCGAGGCCGACGGCGACACCGGGGCGGCGGGTGCGTTCGACCACTTCGGTTTCGGTTCGCACCTTGGGGCCGCCAAGGAACTCGCGCACGATGGCCGGGGTGACGGGCAGCTTGGCGTTGTCGCCTGATTCAGCTTTCTCGGCTTTTTCGGGCACCCTGCCCTCGGCGATGCGGCGGGCGTACTTGCGGATGAGGCTGCCGATCTGGCGCTCGAGGGAGCGCACTCCGGCTTCGCGGGTGTAATGGCGGATGACCTGGCGTACCGCTTCATCCTGAAAATCGAGCCGGTCGAGCGGGACGCCGTTTTCAGCGGCCTGCTTGGGGATCAAATATTTGAAGGCGATGTGCAGCTTCTCTTCTTCCGTATAGCCGCTGAGTTCGATCACCTCCATGCGGTCGCGCAACGGCTCGGGAATGGTGTCGAGCATGTTGGCGGTGGTGATGAAGAGAACTTTCGAGAGATCGAAGGGCACATCGAGGTAGTTGTCGCGGAAGGCGAAGTTCTGTTCGGGATCGAGCACCTCGAGCAGCGCCGAGCTGGGATCGCCGCGGAAGTCGCGCCCGATCTTGTCGACCTCGTCGAGCATGAAGACGGGATCGTTGGTGGCGGCGCGGCGCAAACCTTGGATGACCTGGCCAGGCAGGGCGCCGATGTAGGTGCGGCGATGGCCGCGGATTTCAGCTTCGTCGTGCACGCCGCCGAGCGAGAGACGATAGAACTTCCGGCCGAGTGAGCGGGCGATCGAGCGCCCGAGCGAGGTTTTACCCACGCCTGGGGGGCCGACAAAGCAGAGGATGGGCCCCTTCATGGTAGGGTTCAGGCGGCGCACGGCGAGGTAGTCGAGGATGCGATCCTTGACCTTCTCGAGATCGTAATGGTCCTCGTTGAGAATGACCGCGGCCTTGGCGATGTCGATCTCCTCGGCCGAGCTCTTCGACCAGGGCAGCACAGCCAGCCACTCGACGTAATTGCGGGTGACGGAGTAGTCGCCGGCGGCGGGCGACATTTTGGCCAGGCGGGCGAGCTCCTTGAGCGCCTCGACCTTGACTTCGTCGGGCATGCCGGCGGCTTCGATTTTCTTGCGCAGCTCCTCGGTGTCGCGCTGGTTCTCGTCGCCCTCGCCCAACTCCTTCTGGATGGCCTTCATTTGCTCGCGCAGGTAATACTCACGCTGGGATTGCTGCACCTGGTCCTGCACTTCGGACTGGATCTTGCTGCGGAGCTGCTGCACCTCGAGCTCGCGCGCGACATGGCGGTTCAACTGCTCGAGGCGATCCTGCACGTTGGGATTTTCCAGCAGCGCCTGGCGATCGGCGGTGGCGAGCGAGGGCAGATTGGCGGCGACGAAATCGGTGAGGCGGGCAGGGTCGTCGATGGCGCCGACGAGGCTTTGCAGTTCATCAGACAGGGTTGGCGAGAGGCCGACGATCTGCTGGAAGGTGCTGACCACGTTGCGCTGCATGGCCTCGGTTTCGGGGTTGGTGACGGCGGGCTGATCGGTGATCAACTCGATTTCGGCGCGCAGAAACGGCTCCGACTGCTGCCAGTTCCGCACCCGTGCGCGGGCCACGCCCTCGGTGAGGATGAACAAGCTTTGATTGGGTAAGCGAACGATTTTATGGACGATGGCGATCGCCCCCACTTGGTACATGTCGCTGGGTTGGGGGGAGTCGACGCGGGCGTCCTGCTGGGCCAGCACCAGGATGAGCTTGTCCTCACCCAAGGCATTGACCAGATTGACGGATGGTTGCCGACCGACGGTCAGGGGGAGGACGGCATGGGGGAACAGGACAGTGTCCCGGACGGGGAGCACCGGCAACACGGCTGGAAATTCAGGCAATCTTACGGAGGACGCCATATTGATTCCATAATAGTCAGAAAATCTGACAATTGCAAGCTCAACTACATGCGAAGTCCTTATCTATTTCGATAGGACGCGGCCGGCGATGGGTGCGATCAATAAAAATTTAGTGAAATTGGCCCGCTTGTCGCCAACCCCGCGGCGGGCGACCTTTGCGCCGTAAACGGCGGCGGCATGGGGGCTGGCGAGGGCGGCGCGGGTGGGATTATGGATGCGCATGATCTCCTTGACGCTGCCGGCGGTGTCGAAAAACCGGCGTGCGCGCCAATCGGGGTGGCGAGCAAGGAAGCGCCGGCACTGGAGAAGGGCGACGGGATGGGAGAGGACGTGGCGAATGTGGGCGAGCTCGGCATCGGGGCGGACGATGAGCGCGAGCGATATGCGGAGCCTGATTTCGGAAACGACGCGGTGGGGGGTACGGGCGAGCAGGCGCCGGGTGGCGGCGATTTCGCCGGCGAGCGTGTTTTCGACGGGCACCAGCGCCTGCTGGGCGCGGTGGTCGGCGAGCGAGCGGAAAAGATCATTGAAGTCGCGGCAATAGACGACGCGGGCGCGAGGACGGAGCGCATGGCAGGCGGCCTCGCTGAAGGAGCCGGCAATACCTTGAATGGCGATGCGCACGCTATTGCTTTTGACGGAGGGCTTCGGCGGCGGCGCGGCCGGCGTCGCTCGAAGGATCGAGCGAAACGCAGCGTTCAAAGTCGGAGCGGGCGGCTTGGGCGTCGCCGGCGCGGAGTTCGACCTCGCCCAAGGCGAGCGCGGCGGCCTGCACGTAATGGGGTTCGGGGCGGGGCACCGAGGCGACCTGGCGGAAATCGGCGGCGGCCTGATTCCACCGCGAGAAAAGGCGGTCGATCGACCCCAGGTCGTACCAAATCTTGTCCAGCGGCGCGCGCTCATAGCCAGGCGCATGGGCGGCGGCGCGCTCGACCATGCGTTGCAATTGGGCGCGCGCGGCGGCGTGATCACCGGCGGCTTCGAGCGCTTCCGCGTCCTCGACCGCAAACAGGGTGTTGCGCGGGTATTCGGAGGTGAGGCGTTCGAGAATCGGCGCGGCCTCGGCATTCAATCCATCGCGGCGGTCGATGACGACCAGCATGACGTCGGCATCGGTGCGGGAATGTTCGCCGATCTGGGCCACCTCGGCAATCTGGCGGCGGCCCAAATCCTTATCGCCGCTATAGCCCATCAGGATGCTGAACATTTTGGCGGTCCAGGGCAGGCTGCCGGCGACATAGTTATGAACGCCGAGGATGAGCACCGGATCGCGGAAAGTGGGATCGAGCCGGATCGCCTCGGTGGCTTCGCGACGCGCCGCCTTGGCATCGCTGAGGGCGGAGAGGTAACTGGTTTTGAGGGAAAAATCGCAGGTGCCGCGCAGCGCCCAGGCGACGGCGAGATCGTAGTGCGCGTGGGCGTCGGCGGGGGCGTGGTCCACCTCCGCCTTGGCGAGATCCATGGCGCGCTGGTTATCGCCGGCAAAGGCGGCGAGGGCGCCGGGCGCCACCGGCAGCAGCTTGGTTTCGAGAAAGGCGTCGCCATGACCATAAAGCTGGGATTCGAGCGCGCCAATGCGGTACATCTCGCGGTAGAGCTCGGCCTGGGAGAGGTGATTCCAGGCGGCGGCGCTGGCGGGTTCGTCCTCGGTCATGCGGCGGAAGGTGGCGGCGGCCTGATCGTAATCGAGATTGTAAAAGTCGTTCATGCCGGCCGCCCGCAGGCGGTCGAGCGCGGGCGCGGGCTGCGGCGGCATGGACATTTGCGCCGGAACGGGCAATGCGACGAGCGCGAGCAGCAGGAGAATCGGCCACGGCCTCACTCGTTCATTGTAGGCGGGGTTGCCAGCGTAGTGCGTCGAGCAAACAAATATTATTTTGTCTGGGGTGCGCGCCTTTTTTCGGCGCAAACGCGCCTGCGGGCCACTACGGAATACCTCGCGATTTCCGGCACACTCCACTATGCTGATGGCATGAGAAATGTACTGGTGACCGGCGCCTCGGGCGCGCTCGGCGGGGCAGTGGCGCGGGCCTTTGAAGCGAATGGCGATCGCGTCATCAAGGCATCGCATCCAGCTTACGACCTGACCAAGCCTGAGGACGCGGCGCGCGCGGTGGCCGGCGTCGAGGGCGGCCTTGCGGTCGTGGTGCACGTGGTGGGAGCATTCGCCGGTGGGCAGCCGGTGGCGGCGACCGACGATGCCACCTGGCGCGCGATGATGAGCATTAATTTGGACGCGGCGTTTTACGTTGCGCGCGCGGCGGTGCCGCGGCTCACGGCCGAACCTGGCGGGCGGCTGATCATGATCGGGTCGCGCAACGCGGTATCGCCGGCAGCCAATCTCGCCGCGTACAACGCGAGCAAGGCCGGGCTGGTGTCGCTGGTGCAGACGTTGGCGCTGGAGATTGCCGAGCGCGGCGCCACGGCCAACGTGGTGCTGCCGAGCGTGATCGATACGCCGGCGAACCGCGGCGCGATGCCCAAGGCCGACGCCAGCCGCTGGGTGAAGCCGGATGAGATTGCCGCACTGATCGTGTGGCTGGCGAGTGACGCGGCGCAAGCCGTCAGCGGCGCCGCCATTCCTATGTATGGCCGGGCTTGAGCGGCATTTGATTGCGGCGTGCCCCGGCGTGAATACCGCCGCGGGTGGCGCTGAGTCACTTGCCAAGGGGGTGTTTCAGGAGCAGAATACCTCGCAGAGGAGAGCTAAATGAAACATCCGCTGATGAAGCTTTGGATTGTAATCGCAATCGTCTCCGCCATTTTCGAAGGGGGACTCGGCCTGCTCATGCGTTCGAGCATGGCTAATAACGTCATCGTGCCGTGGCGGCAGCCCACGACCGCCAACGCGCCGGTTTTCATGCTGCTCGCGCTTTGCTTCGGGGCGGGCTTCAGCTATATCTTTCTGCAAGGCTACCGCGGCACCGGCATTCGGGAAGGCGTCCGGTTTGGCTTTTGGGTGACCCTGGTCGCCAGCGTTCCCTACGTGCTGGCACTCTCGGTGATGCTGCCGATCGGCCGCAGGATTCCGGCGGAAATGTTCGCCATTGACTTGGCCACATTCGTAGCGTGCGGCATCGTCGCCGCGGCTATGGTGGGCGAGACGGTCACAGCCAAAGGCGCCGCCGCCTAGTTCAAGCTGCCGCCGTGAATTGGGCGAGGCGGCTTAAGCCCTCGCGGATCACCTCGCGCGAGGTGGCGTAGGAAAAACGTATATGGCCCTGGCTGCCGAAGGCTTCGCCGGGCACGGTCACAATGCCGGCCTGGTGCAGGAGCCGGTCGGCGAACTCGGCGGCGGTGGCGGCACGCCCCTTGCCGAGCAGGCCGGAGATGTTGGGGTAGGCGTAAAACGCTCCGCCGGGGAGCGCGCAGGTGATACCGGTAATGGCACGCAGGCCGGCAACGATCAGGTCGCGGCGGCGGCGATACTCATCGAGCATGGCGTTGATCGGCGCCTGAGGGCCGAGCAGGGCGGCGGCGCCGGCCTTTTGCACAAACGAGGTGGCGTTGCTGGTCGAGTGGCTTTGCAGACTGAGCATGGCGGCGATCACCGGCGCGGGTCCGAGGGCATAGCCCAGGCGCCAGCCGGTCATGGCGAAAGTCTTCGATAGCGATCCTGAAATCACCAGGCAGCTTTTGCTGCCGGGCTCGCAGGCGACGCTGTAAGGGGCTTGTTCGTAGACCAGGCGGATGTAGCACTCGTCGCTGACCAGCCAGAGGCCGCGCCGCCGGCAGATCTCGAGCACCGCCTGGAAGGCGGCGGCCGTGTAGACGGCGCCGCTGGGGTTGGCCGGCGAGTTGATGAGAATCACTTTCGTCCGCGGCGTGAGGGCGCGCTCGATCGCGGCAACGGGCAGAGCGTAGCCATCCGCTTCGTCGGTGGGAACCAGCACCGGCGCGCCGCCGAGGTAGCGCACCTGGTCGTAAAAGCTGACCCAGTAGGGCGCGGGGATGATGACTTCATCGCCGTGGTTTACCAATACACTCATGGCGTTAAACAAGGCGTGCTTGCCGCCGAGCGTGGCCAAAACTTCGTTGGGCTGGTAGTCGGAGCGGAAGTCGCGCGCGTGGGATTGGCAAATGGCGCGCTTCAGTTCCTCCGTGCCGCCGGTGGGGGTGTACTTGGTATCGCCGGCGTGGAGGGCGGCGATCGCCGACTCGAGAATATGGGCAGGGGTGGGGAAGTCCGGTTCGCCGGCGCCGAAGTCGACCAAGTCGCGGCCGGCGGCGCGAAGGCGGGCGGCTTCATTCACCATGGCGGCGGTCGCCGACACCGAGATGCGACCGATGCGGTGGGAGAGCTCGGGCATTTCCTATAACATTTCCTTTGCCAGGCCCAGTTTGTGCCGCAGGCGGGTTTCGATGGCGGGCGGCACCATGCCGGTGACCGGTCGTCCGCCGGCGGCGACCTCCTTGACCAGGCGCGAGCTGAGGTAGGCGAAATCCTCGCCGGGCATCATGAAGACGGTCTCGAGGCCGGGTGCCATGCGGCGGTTCATCCACGCCATTTGGAATTCGTACTCGTAATCGCTGATGGCGCGGATGCCGCGCAGCAGCGCGCGCGCGCCCATGCGCTCGGCGAAATCGACCAGCAGCCCGTCGAACTCGACCACCGAGACCTGGGGCAGGTGGAGTATTTCGCCGCGCAGCATGTCCATGCGCTCGGCCGAGGTGAAGAGGGCGTTCTTGTCGGGGTTGCGCAGCACGGCGACGATCAACTGCGGAAAAATGCGGCTGCCGCGTTCGATCAAGTCGAGATGCCCGAGCGTGGGCGGATCGAAGGACCCGGGGTAAATGGCGGTCACGGGCGACATGGGCTTTGATCATTCTATGCGAGTCACGGTGGTATACTCCCGGCCATGACCGATTTTTCTACTCCCTCACGGCGGCGATTCCTGAAGCATTCAGCCTTGGGCGCGGCGGCGCTGCCGCTGGCCGGGTGCGGCGCGGGCGCATCGTCGGGCGCGGAGACCTCGGCCACAGCGAATTTACCGGCGCCGATCGCGGCACTGAACCCGGTGACCGGCATTACCCCGATTAGCGATGATGAGCGCCGTGCGCGCCTGGCTCGGGCGCAGCAGTTGATGGGCGAGCATAAGATTGACGCCATTTTTATGCGCGGAGGCACGTCGCTCTCGTACTACACCGGCATGAACTGGTTCAACAGCGAGCGCACCATGGGCATGGTGCTGCCGCGCTCGGGCGATCCCATCTATGTCACGCCGGCGTTCGAAGAGGGTCGCGGGCGGGAACAGATCAAATTCGGACACGACGTGCGCACCTGGCAGGAGGACGAGAGCCCCTACCAGCGCATTTCCCAGATTCTGGCCGACATTCACGCCTCGACCGGCACGCTTGGTATCGAGGAGCAGGTGCCGTTCTTCATGTCGCAGGGCATTGCCGCCGCCGCGCCGCACGCCAAGCTGGCCAGCGCCACGCCGGTGACGGCCGGCTGCCGCTCGATCAAGAGCCCGGCGGAGTTGAACTGCATGCAAATCGCCAACAACGCCACGTTGTCGGTCTACAAGGCGGTGTTCGATTCGCTGCGCGCGGCCGGCCCGGGGATGACGCAGCAACAGGTCTCGGACTGGATTGGCGCCGCCTATCACCGGCTGGGGCTGGCGGGCAACGCCAGCATCAACGTAGGCAAGTACACGGCCTTGCCGCATGGTTCGATCGCGCCGCAGACGATTGTCGAGGGCACGGTGGTGATGCTCGACGATGGCTGCAAGGTCGAGGGTTACCAGAGCGACATCACGCGCACGTTTGTCCTGGGCAAGGCGAGCGACAAGATGAAGCAGGTGTTCGAGATCGTGCGCCGCGCGCAAACGGCGGCGCGCGAGGCGGCGCGCATCGGTCAACCCATGGAATCGGTGGACGCGGCGGCGCGCAAGGTCATCACCGACGCGGGCTACGGACCCGACTACAAACACTTCAGCCACCGCCTCGGCCACGGCATCGGCATGGACGGCCACGAATGGTACTACCTGGTGCGCGGCAACCCGATGCCGATTCAGGCCAACATGACCTTCAGCGACGAACCCGGCGTTTATATCGTGGGTGAGTTCGGAGTGCGGCTCGAGGACGACATGCACATCGCCCCGGACGGCGCGCATTGGTTTACGCCGCAGAGTCCTTCCATCGAAGAACCATTCGCCAGTTAATTTTTTGGAAACTGCGCCAGCAGTTTTTGGGCGCGGTGGCGGGCGGAATTCATCAGGCTGTTGTCACCCACGAGTTGCTCGAGGGTGGGAGCCAGTAGTTGAGGCTCGGCCAGCTGGTGGCCGTCCCAATCGGCAACGATTTCGTCCATGATATCGGTGACGTCCAAGCGGCTGTACTGCATGGCGTGGCGCAGGCGCATGGCGTCGGCGCCGCAGACGCCGATTTTTTCGAACAGGGCAGTGAGCGCCGCCGCCGCCGGAATCGTGGTGTAGGTGAACTCCTCGCTGGCATGGTGGCTGGCGTCGTCGAAGGCGAGCATTTTGTCGCCGGTATAGGCGACCCTGGCCTTGCTCTGCAGCGGCCGGGAGAAATCGCCGAGGGCGGCGGCATCGGCGAAGATTTCGCTGACGACAGCGGGCGTGGCGGTGAAGTCAATAGTCACCGGCGGGTCGGCATCCTGCTGCCGGGCGGTGAAAACCGCCTTACCGTCACGGTTGACCGCAACTGAGAAGAAAGCCGGATCCGAGCCCTTGAAGCCGCGGCTGAACGTGACGCGCGGCAAGGGGGACTGGCCGACGAGTTGCACGGCGAGCAGGAGCAGGCCGGCGGCGATGCCGACCAGGCGGGCGAAGCGGTGCTTGCCCACCTTGACCACGACCGGCGCTTGCAGGGGCTGGGGCAATTTCACCGTGGTGCAGGGCTCGCCATCAAGGGAGACGGCGCCGCTCTTAATCAAGCGCGCGGCTTCGGTGACGGAAGGGGCGAGGTGGGCGGCCTCCAACATCTTGTCGAGGCGGTCGCTGAATACGATGGCGACGTCGGCGATAGCCTCGGGCGCGGCACCCCCCTGCACCACGCGCTCGAAGGCGTCCCGCGCGGCGCGGGCGGCCGCGGCGCCGCGGAAGTCACGGGTAATCTGTTCCGCCAGGCGCTTCTTGGCGTCCATCGGATGCAATTTCTTGAAGCCCTCGATCTCGCCCTCGCTGGCGTCGGTGAGCAGCAGGTAGTAGCGCCACATCAACTCGTCGGAGACGGACATCACCTTGGCGAAGATGGTCTCGGCGGGTTCGGCGATGCCGATATAGTTGCCGAACGATTTCGACATTTTGCGCACCCCGTCGAGGCCCTCGAGCAGGGGCATGGTGAGGACGATCTGGGCGGGCTGGCCGTACTCGCGCTGGATCTCGCGGCCGAGCAGCAGGTTGAAGCGCTGGTCGGTGCCGCCCAGCTCGACGTCGCTCCGGAGCGCCACGGAGTCGTAGGCCTGGGCCAGGGGATAAAGAAATTCGTGGATCGAGATGGGCTGGCCGGAGCGGTAGCGCAGTTGGAAATCGTCGCGCTCGAGCATACGGGCGACGGTGTACTTGGCGCACAACTTGACCATGGAGGCGGCATCGAGGGCGCCCAGCCACTCGCTGTTGAAACGCACCCGGGTACGCTCGGGGTCGAGCAGCCGGAAGACCTGGCTGCGGTAAGTTTCGGCATTGGCCTGGATTTGTTCCGGCGTGAGGGCGGGCCGGGTTTCGCTGCGTCCGGTGGGGTCGCCAATCAGGCCGGTGAAATCGCCGATGAGGAACGTCACCTCGTGGCCCAGATCCTGGAAGTGCTTGAGCTTGCGCAGCAGCACGGTGTGGCCGAGGTGGAGGTCGGGCGCGGTGGGGTCAAAGCCGGCCTTGACCTGCAAGGGGACGCCGGTGCCAAGGCTCTGGGCGAGGCGCTGGCGCAGCTCCTCGACGGCGATGATGTCGGCGGCTCCCTTGCGCAGGTAGGCGAGCTGTTCTTCGACCGGCGCGAATTCAGGCATGGCGTTTATTATAGAACCTGCCTGTTATGGACTTGAGCGTCGAAATCGCTGGATTGCGGCTGGAAAACCCGGTGCTGGCCGCGAGCGGCACGTTCGGCTACGGCACCGAGTTCGAGGACATCGTGAATCTCGCCTCGCTCGGCGCGGTGGTCACCAAGGGGCTGTCGCGCGAGCCGATGCCGGGCAATCCCAGTCCGCGGCTGTTTGAAACCTCGGCGGGAATGTTGAATTCGGTGGGCTTGCAGAATATCGGCGCCAGCGCCTTCGTGCGCACGCGGCTGCCGCGGCTGCGGCAGTTGGGGGTGACGGTGATCGCCAACGTGTTTGGCGAAACCGTGGACGATTACGTCGCGGTGATCGAGACATTAAACGCCGGCGAGGGCATCGCCGCCTACGAGGTGAATGCGAGCTGCCCCAACACACGCTGTGGCGGCATGGTGTTCGGCACCGACCGCGAATTGCTGGGACAATTGGTGGCGGCGGCGAAGCGTGTGTCGCGGCGGCCCTTGATCGTCAAGCTCTCCCCCAACGTCACCAGCATCGCCGAGATGGCGCGCGCCGCCGAAGCCGCGGGCGCCGATGCGCTGGCCGTGGCGAATACGTTTTTGGGCATGGCCATCGACGCCGAGACACGGCGGCCGCGGTTTGCGCGGGTGGTGGCGGGGCTGAGCGGGCCGGCGATCAAGCCGCTGGCGCTGCGCATGGTGTACGAGACGCGGCGCGCGGTGGGGCTGCCGATTGTGGGATTGGGCGGCATTTCGACCGCGCAGGACGCGGTCGAGTTCCTGCTCGCGGGAGCCAGCGCGGTGGCCATCGGCACAACCAATTTTTGGGACCCGAAAGCCACTGAGAACGTGCTCGGTGGGTTGAAACAGTTTTGCCTGCGCCACGGCATTGCCTCGGTGCGCACGCTCACTGGAGCTCTGCAGCTTTCAGACGAGACTGCCACAGGGGAGAGCCCGCGATGAAAGTATTGGTGCTGGGCGGAGGCGGGCGCGAACACGCCCTGGCGTGGAAACTGCGGCAATCGCGGCGAGTCGAGGCGGTGTTTGCCCTGCCCGGCAGCGATGGCATGGCCGCCGTCGCGACCGCGGTCGCCGGTGACCCCTGCGATGCGGCGACGGTGCTGGCCGCGATTGCGCGCCACGCCATCGATCTCACCGTTGTGGGGCCGGAGGCGCCGCTGGCCGCCGGTATCGTGGATGCGGTGAGTGCCGCGGGCCATTTGATTTTTGGTCCGTCGCGCGCCGCGGCTCAACTGGAGGCGAGCAAGACGTTTGCCAAGGAATTCATGGCGGGGCGCCATATTCCGACGGCGCGGTTCGCCTGCGCCGATGACCCTGCGGGCGCGCGCCGGGCGCTGGCTCGCTTCGGCCTTCCGGCGGTGATTAAAGCCGACGGACTCGCGGCCGGCAAGGGCGTGGTAATTGCAAGCGATGCGTCCGAAGCCGAGCGGGCGCTTGAGGCCATGCTCGGCGGCTCGCTTGTGGGCGAGGCGGGGCGCCGCGTGGTGATCGAAGAGTGTCTGCACGGACCCGAGCTCAGCGTGCTGGCCGTGTGCGATGGTGAACGCTGGATAATTATGCCGGCCGCGCGCGATCACAAACGTTTGCGGGACGGCGACGCCGGGCCCAACACCGGTGGCATGGGCGCCTACTCGACCGACGCGCTGCTGCCGCGCGAGCTGCGCGAACGCGTGGAAGAGACGGTGATTGGACCCGTGTTGGCCGGGATGGCGCACGCCGCCACGCCGTTTCAAGGTGTGTTGTACACGGGCCTCATGCTGACGCGCGAGGGTCCGCGGGTGCTCGAGTTCAACGCCCGCTTTGGGGATCCGGAAACCCAGCCGATCCTGATGCGGTGGAACGGCGACCTGGGCGAACTGCTGCGGCAGGCAGCGCAGGGGCGCATTGAAACACAGACGGCTGCGCCACCGGCAGCGGCCGCGGCTGCCTGCATTATCGCCGCCGCCGCCGGTTACCCGGACCGGCCGCGGCGAGGCGACCACATCACCGGCTTGGACGCGGCGCCCAAACGCGCGATGGTGTTTCACGCCGGCACGCGGCGCGATGCCGACGGCGGCTGGGAAACCAATGGCGGTCGCGTTCTAGGCGTGACCGCGCTCGGCGAGCGTCTGGACAGCGCGCTCGCCGCGGCTTACGGGGCGCTGGCCGGGATCAATTTTGAAGGCATGCAGTACCGGACCGATATTGGAAAGGACAACCAATCAACTCTATGAACCCACTCGTCGCCATTCTGATGGGCAGCGACACCGATTTGCCCACCATGCAACTCACCGCCAATCAATTGACGAAGTTCGGCATACCGCACGAAATCGAAATCATTTCGGCCCACCGTTCGCCGGCCCGCACCGCGGCCTACGCGCGCGAGGCAAAGGGACGCGGGCTGAAGATAATCATCGCCGGCGCCGGCCATGCCGCCGCGCTGGCTGGCGCGCTGGCCGCCGAAACCACATTGCCGGTGATTGGCGTGCCCCTCGCCACCTCGCCGCTCTCCGGCTTCGACGCACTCCTCTCAACCGCGATGCTCCCGGCCGGCGTGCCGGTGGCGACCATGGCGGTGGGCGAGGGCGGAGCCACCAACGCGGCGGTGCTCGCGGCGCAGATTCTGGCGCTGGGCGATGCGGCATTGGCGGAAAAACTGGTCGCCTACAAACGCGAACTAGAGCAGAAGGTGCTCGAAAAGTCGGCCAAGCTGAAAGCCAAGGGGTAGGGGGCGGGAAAGCACCCCGAAAATTTTTTTAAAATATTTACGATTTTTCTTGACATGTATACTCGGAAAGTCCTATATGTTGGGTGGTGTTTTCAACAGCCCCACATAGTGGGGTTGTGGTTGGAAGCTTAAAGGAGGATATACATGGCTGCAAAGAAACCTGCGAAGAAGGCCGCGAAGAAGCCTGCCAAGAAGAAGAAGTAGTAATTTTCCCTTAACCTGAGGCCCGGTTTGGGCCTCCTGCCCGCAAGGGCAGAATCCAAAAAATAGGATGCGCACTGCGCATCCTATTTTTTTGCCACGGAAGGGGGGGTTGGCCGAATTGGCAACTCGGGAAGGGGTTTGTACATCCAAAGACTAGCAACAACTCTGGTGCGGTTCTTGGAGGACGGTGATGAAAATCCTGGAAGTGCTGTTAACCGACTGGCAACGCATGACATGCAATCATCGTTGGCTGCGTGCCCGCTGGCAGGATGGGAGCTATGGTCTACGTTGTTCCCAGTGCATGAAGCGCTACCACAATACCTGGAATGACATCATCGCGGGTCCGAGCGAGGCCAAACCCGCGAGCGGAGCCCAGGTGATGACCATGCCGGTAACGCAACGCCCAGCGCCGGAGCGGGTGGCGACGCGCGCGGCCTAGGCGTAATTGGCGCCGAAGTTGACGAAAGGCGCAATCTCCCCTAAAATAAACGTTTGCCATTGAGAAGTGGACGCAACCAGTGCGTCTGGCTGAAGGGGAGAATCGCATGTACGCAATCATCCGCACGGGCGGAAAACAATACCGGGTCACGCCCGGCGACATTTTGAATTTAGAAAAGCTGCCGCAGGCGCATGACCAACCGGTCACGTTTTCCGATGTCCTGGCGGTGAGCAACGATCAGGGAGAGTTGCAGGCGCCCGGCAATGGCGCCTCCGCCGGCACCGTGCAGGGCACGGTCGTCGCGCAGGCGAAAGCGGCCAAGGTGCTGGTATTCCATTACAAGCGCAAGAAGCAGTATAAGAAACTGCAGGGTCACCGGCAGCGCTTCACCCGGGTTCGGGTGGATAGCATTGAAGCGGCAAAGTAGATTTTATGGCACATAAAAAAGGATTAGGCAGTTCGCGCAACGGCCGCGATTCCAACGCGCAGCGGCTGGGCGTGAAGCGATACGGCGGCGAGCAGGTACTGGGTGGAACGATCATCGTGCGCCAACGCGGCACACCGGTGAAGGCGGGCGAGAACGTCGGCCGCGGCAAGGATGACACCCTGTACGCCCGGGCCAGCGGCGTGGTTGAGTTCGTCGACCGGGGCCGGGCGGGTAAGTACGTCCACGTGCGCGTTCCGGCCGCGGCCAGCTCCTAGCTGGCGCCTGGCGCGCCGTCGCTCATGTTTGTCGATGAAGTCGAGATTCGGGTGCAGGCAGGAGGCGGCGGCAACGGTTGCCTTGCCTTCCGGCGGGAGAAATTCGTTCCCCGCGGCGGACCGAGTGGCGGCGACGGCGGCAACGGCGGCGATGTCATTTTAGAAAGCTCCGAGCGCCACAACACGCTGGTGCATTTCCGCTTTAACCCGGAGCATAAAGCGCAGCGCGGCGGCCACGGCGAAGGCAGCAACTGCCACGGCAAGGATGGCCACAACGTTGTGCTGCGGGTTCCGGTCGGCACGGTCGTATACGACGCGGAAACGGGCGAGCAATTGGCCGACTTCGTTCACGCCGGTGAACGGCAGGTCATCGCGCATGGCGGCCATGGTGGGCGGGGCAACGCGCGCTTCGCCAGCTCGACCAATCAGGCGCCGCGGCGGGTCGAGCCGGGCCAGCCGGGTGAGTTCCGCAAGCTGCGTTTGGAGTTGAAGTTGTTGGCCGAAGTTGGGCTGATTGGCTTTCCCAACGTGGGAAAGAGCACGCTGATCTCGGTGCTATCGGCGGCGCGGCCCAAGATCGCGAACTATCCGTTTACAACCCTGCAACCGAATCTGGGCGTGGTCGCGGTGGGTGACGACGTCGAAGGCAGCCAGAGTTTCGTGGTCGCCGACATCCCCGGCCTGATTGCCGGAGCGCACCTGGGGGCCGGGCTGGGGATTCAGTTTTTGCGGCACATCGAGCGCACTCGTCTGCTTGCCCATTTGGTGGATGTATCGGAGTTCAGCGGCCGCGATCCGGTGGAGGACTTCGCGGTGATCGAAGAGGAACTGCGGCAGTTCGGCGCCGGGCTGCTTGAGAAGCCGATGTTCGTCGTCGCCAGCAAGGCCGACGTGGCCGATGGCGAGAAATTGGCGGCGCTGCAATCGTTGGCCGCGGAACGGAAGTTGCCGTTTTTTGCCATTGCGGCGGTGACCGGCGAAGGAGTGGACGGGCTCAAGTACGCGCTGGCGCGGAAGGTTGGGGAGCTGCGCGAGGCGGAGCGCGCCGCGGCCGTTGCTGTGCCGGGAGACGATGTGCCGGGAGCCTTGGAAGCGTGAAGCTCGGTTTGCTCGGCGGGACATTCGACCCCATTCATCGCGGACATTTGCGTTTGGCGGCGGCGGCGGAAAAGGCGCTGGGATTGCAGCGCATTTTTTTTGCGCCCGCGGCGCAACCCTGGCACAAGCGGCCACCGCGGGCGGCGTACGCCGACCGGTATGCGATGGTGGCGCTGGCGCTGGAAGGTCACGCGCGCTGGCAGCCCATTGATATACCGCTGGCAGGTGCTACTTACACGGTCGACCAGGTGGACTGGCTGCAAGCGCTCCATCCACGCGACCGCATCTATTTAATTGTCGGCGCCGACGCAATGGTAACCTTGCCCAGTTGGAAACGGTATCGAAGCTTACCGGCAAAATGCGACTTCATCGTCGCCGCCCGTGGCGGCATCACGATCGAGCAAATAGAAGACATCCTGCCTGCCGGCGGGCGTCCGCTTCACTGGCTGTCGCGGTTTGCGCGACCGGAGAGTTCCACCCACGCCCGGCGGCAGGCCAGTCTGGACGAGGTCCCGGCACGGGTGGCAGAGTACGCCCGTAGAGCCAAGCTTTATAACTAACAACAAAATGGCAGCCACAAAAAAAACTGAAGCGGCAAAAACCGATCTCAAACTACGCCGGCAGCTCCGGATGGCGGCGCAAGCCGCGATGGACAAGAAGGCACTCGACCCGGTGTTGCTGGACCTGCGCAAGGTCGCGGATTTTTGCGATTACTTCCTGATTTGCCACGGTGCGAACCCGGCCCAGATCCGTACCATCGCCGACAATGTCGAGGAGCGGCTGGACCAGCAGCAGTCGCTGCAGCCGGCGCACCGCGAAGGCGGGCGCGACGGGGAATGGATTGTGCTCGACTATTTGCACTTCATCGTGCATATTTTCTCTAGCAAGAGCCGCCGCTTTTACGACCTGGAGCGGTTATGGGGAGGCGCGCCGAAATTGGCGCTCCCCACGTCGGCAAAAAGCGAATAGGGCAGGCAGGCAATTACAATCATGGCGGATGGAGCAGGCACCGAGACCGGCGCGCTGCCGGTGTGGATCGCCGAGGATGCGGCCTCGGTGCAATTGTTGGAATTGGTGCGCCGGGTGGCCGATTCCGGCTCAACAATCTTAATTTTGGGTGAAAGCGGCACCGGCAAAGATCAGTTGGCGCGCCTGCTGCACCACCTTTCGCCGCTGCGATACGAGCCCTTCGTCAAGATTGACTGCACCAGCTTGCCGGCGGAGCTGATGGAAAGCGAGCTGTTCGGCTACGAGAAGGGCGCCTTCACCGGAGCGTACCAGGCCAAGCCGGGACGGCTGGAGCTGGCCGAGGGGGGTACCCTGGTGCTCGACGAGATTGGGGCGCTGAGCCTGGCGCTGCAGGCCAAGCTGCTGCGCGTGATCGAGGAAAAATCGTTCGAGCGATTGGGCGGCCATACGCAAATTCAGATACGGGCGCGGTTGGTGGCGCTGAGCAACATTGACCTGGCGCAGGCGGTGGCGCGGCGCACGTTCCGCGAGGACTTGTATTACCGGCTCTTTGTGCTGCCGGTCCTGGTGCCCCCTCTGCGCGAGCGCCGGGACGACATTTTGCCGATGGCCGAATATTTTCTCGCCGGCGCCTCGGGCGAGCGCAAGGTGCCGGGCATGTCGCTGGAACTGCGGGCGTCGCTGCGGGCCTACGACTACCCCGGCAACGTGCGCGAGCTGCGCAATTTGGTCAGCCGGGCGCTTATCTGGAGCAGCAAAGGGGAGTTGACGCTCGACGATTTCCCGCCGATTCGCGATCGCAGGGCGAATGCCGCGGCGATGAACAAGACGCTGGACGAGATCGAACGCGAACACATTGCCGCCGTGTTGAATTTCCACCAGGGGCGCAAGGAGCAAGCGGCCAAGGCGCTGGGCATCAGTTCCAAGACGCTGCTCGACAAGCGCCGCAAGTACGGTCTGGACTTGCCCTGGACGAGTCGCGTTCCGCCGGAAGCGGCTAAGAGGGATCCGCGACCGAAGAAACCGGAGTAGCGGCACCATCTTCGGCGGCTTCGCTGGGGGAGGCTCCAGCAGCGGCTTGGTTGACGGAGTCGCCAACTTCCATACCTTCCAAACCCGCCTGCGCCATCTCTTCGAATTCCTTGAGCGTGGGCAGATCGCGCAGGCCGCTGAGGCCAAACTGTACTAGAAACTCGCGCGTGGTCTTGTAGAGAATGGGTTTGCCGACCACTTCCTTGCGTCCGGCGGTGGTAACCAGCTTCTTGTCGAGCAAGGTGTTGATGACGCCGGCTGGATCGACGCCGCGGATTTCGCGAACTTCGGGCAGCGTCACCGGCTGGCGGTAGGCAATAACCGCCAGAGTCTCAAGCGCGGCGAGAGAGAGCCGAACCGGGGGTTTGAGGTTCTTCAGGAACTGGCGCACGCTTTCATGGTGCTGCGCCTTGGTGGCCATGCGATAACCGCCGGCGACGGCGCGCACCTCGACACCGCTGTCGTCGGAGGCATAGCGGGCGGTCAAGGCGGCGATGGCCTCGGTCACGGCCGGCAGTTCGGCGCCAAGCGCGGCGGCGATCTGGGCCGGGGTGGCGGGCTCTTCGGCGGCGTAAATGATGGCCTCGACGGCCGATTGCAATTCGCTCATGGGGTTTCCTGCGCCGCCGAATCACTGGCAACAACCTGTTGCCAGGCCTCCTCGAAGCGGCGGTGGCGTTTCAATAGTATGTCGCCAAAGGGGCGGTCCTGGCGCAACTGGGCCACGTTCATCTTCACCAGCTCGAGCACGGCGAGGAACGTCGCAAGCAGAGCGCCACGGCTGGTTGCGCGCTGAAAGACGGAGCGCACGGCGACGGGGTCGTCACTTGCCTGAAGCAGACGGTGCAGGTAGTGCATCATATCGCGCACGCTCACCTCTTCGCGCACGATCTCCATTGACGGGCGCTCCTGGAGGCGCAACAACACCTGACGAAAAGTGGATACCAAATCGTGAACGCCGACCGTCACCTGGCCGGGCTCGTCATCCACCAGATCGGCGCCGATCGCCGGCCTTGACCAGCTCGCCGCCTCCAACTGCTGACGCTGATGAAGTTGGGACGCCGCCTGCTTAAAGGCCTCGTACTCGAGCAAGCGCTGCACCAACTCCTCGCGCGGATCGGCGGCCACCTCGCCAGGAAGCAGCGGGTCCGCCGGCAGCATCATTTTGCTCTTAATCTGGATCAGGGTGGCGGCGACGACCAGGAATTCAGCCGCGACCTCGACATCCAAATCGCGCAGCGTATCGAGGTAGCGCAGGTATTCGGTGGTGATGGCGGCGATGGGGATGTCGTAGATGCTGACGTTCTGGCGCCGGATCAGGTCGAGAAGAAGGTCGAACGGGCCTTCGTACACTTCGCCGATTTGCACCAGAAAGGGTGACGCCTCCGCGCGCGCGGCAAGTTTGGCGGCGGCAAGCTCGGACGTGGTGGTGGGCTCCGGCATGTCTACTACTTACGCTAGTAAACTGAGCGCGGCAGCCGGAAAGCCCGGCAGCGGGCTGAACAGGCAATGCCGGCCCAAGCTGAAACAGCATACCATTAAGAGAAGGTAACCTGAACGCTGGCAATAGCGTTGAAGATTATGTATGCAGACCACTGCCAACGCGGCCAGCGCGCATTGGGTTACCCCAATGACCCTGCCGGCGATCATGCCCTCCACCATGCATGAGGCCGACACCGATGCTGACCTTCCGCTGGTCAAACGCATACAGGCCGGCGACGGCTCCGCTTTCGAGGAGTTGTACGCGCGTTACCAGCAGCCGATTACCCGCCTGGTAGCCAATATCGTTCGCTACCCGGAAGTGGTACCGGACTTGGTCCAGGAGGTCTTCACCAAGGTTTACTTCGCCATGGAGGGATTCACGCCGGGGCTTCCGTTCCGGCCCTGGCTGTATCGCGTCACCACAAATTATTGTGTGGACTACCTGCGCAAGAAAAAAAGGCAGCCGGTTCAGGTGTCCACCACATCGGAGACGGGAGACGACCATGAGTGGCTGATTCCCGACCCGTCGGTAGGGGCGTTGCAGCGGTTGGTTTCGAGCGACCTGGCGGGAAAATTATTGCTTGCGCTGAAGCCCAGGGATCGTATGCTGCTGGTGATGAAGGAAATGCAGGAAATGTCCCTGGAGGAAATTGGACAGGTGACACACATGGGTGTGTCGGCGGTGAAAGTGGCGTTGTTCCGGGCGCGTAAGCGGATGCTGGATCTGTACACGAAGAGTTTGCGAGGTCACAGCCATGTTTAGAAGCAAATGTGACGAAGTACGGACGCAGATGGAGCGGTCGGTGAACGATGTGCTGGTCGAGCGCCATTTGGCCGTATGCGCCGACTGCGCCGAGTTCGCGGCGCTACAGCTTTGGTCGCACCAAGTGATGCAGGCGGGCGAGGTGACCGCGATGCCGCCGTTGATGAGCGCGGTTTGGGCCTCGATTCACCGCGCGTCGGAGCAGGCTTGGGATTCGGCGCTGTCGCGCAGCTTCCGCAATCTGCTCCCCTACATGGTGGCGGTGGTGGCCTTGATTTTGCTGGTCGGCGGGTTGACCTACACCCGGACGCCGCAGCCGGTACAGGCGGCGAGCGCGGCCTACGCGGTGCTGAATACGCCCGAGGTGCCGGCGGTGGCCAGCGTCATGAACGCGACCGATTTATCGTCGCAGGATGCGGGAGATATTTTGGGGGTGCGCCACTAAACGCTCGCGCTGAACTTTCATGCCACGCAGCTTTTCCAGTACGGTGATTCTGGTAGTAGTATTTGCCCTCGGCTTAGCGGCCGGAATCGGCGGGATGGTGTGGGCATGGCCCGGACTACAGGCAAAATACTTCCCGCGTAAGCACCAGCCCTTCATCCAGGTTCTGCAAAAGCGGGTCAAGCTAACCGATCAACAACTGCCGCAGGTGGAGGCGGTGCTGAGCGACGTCAGCGCGCGCAACCACGCGAATCATCTACTGTTCCGACCGCAATACGCGAAGATTTGCGACGAGTACAACCAGGTCAGAAAGCAGGAGCGGGACGCCTATGCGCCGATCCGGCAACAGGAACTGGACAAACTGCACGCAATATTTACCCCGGAGCAGTGGCAGACGTTTCAGTCCGACCGGGCGGCGGCGCAGCGCCCTTCGCGTCCACCCGATGTATGCCGTAATCTCTACCCGGCCACCACGCCCGCTCCGAAGCCGCAATAGTAGATTCCGCAGGCTATAATTAGATGGCTGCGCTGGGTCGAAAGTTGGACCGGAGGCGCGGCCTAAACGGAGTTTTCTGAAATGTTGAATTTCTTTCGCCGGCGCGATACGGTCGTCCGGTTCCTGCTCGGCGGTTTCCTCGTCGTCATCTGCATCTCGATGGTGCTGTACCTGATCCCCAGCGGGAACGGGGCGGACACGAACACGCCCCTTAACCAACAGACGGTCGCCACCGTCAACGGCACGCCGATCACCGGCCAGGACCTGACCACGCAGTTGGCGCGGATCGAGCAAGGGCAGCAGATCCCGGCCCAGCTGGCGCCGATGTTCGGACGCCAGATTCTCAAGAACCTGGTGATTGAACAGGCGCTCGCCGACCAGGCGCGGCAGATGGGTATGGCGCCCACCGATGCGGAGATTGTCGAGGCGGCCGAGCAGCAGGCGCCGCAACTGTACCCTGGCGGCAAATACGTGGGCGACGACCAGGCTTCGCAAATGATCGCGCAATCGCAGATGACTCTGCCCCAGTTCCAGGAGCAGTTGCGCCAGGATTTAATGGCCAACAAGATCTACAACCTGGTCACCGACCCGGTACGGGTGAGCGATGCCGAAGTGCACGAGCAGTTCATGAAGGACAACGAGAAAGCGGTGATTGATTACGTGGTAATCAAACCGGCCGACCTGGAGAGCCAGGTCCAGGTTACGCCGCAAGCGCTCGAGACGTACTATCAGCAGCACAAGGCTAACTACAACTCGCCGGAGCGCCGGAAGCTGGAGGTCGTGCTAGCCAACCAGGCGCAGATCGGCGCCGGAATCAAGATCTCCGATAGCGCGGTGGACCAGTACTACCGCCAGAACATTGCCACCTACACCCATCCAGAGCAGGTGAAGGCGGCGCACATTTTGCTCAAGTACCCCGGCCAAAACCCGACCCCGGCGGAAATCGCGGCGACCAAGGCCAAGGCTGAGGACGTGCTGCGCCAAGTCCAGGCCAAGGGCGCCGATTTCGGCGCACTGGCGAAGAAGTATTCGCAGGACGATGCGACCGCCTCGCTGGGGGGTGAGCTGGGCTATATCCAGCGGAACCAGACAGTGGCGAATTTCGAGAAGGTCGCCTTCAGCCTGCCGGTGGGCCAGATCAGCGGACTGGTGCAAACCGAGTATGGCTTCCACATCATCAAGGTCGAGGCGCACGACCCGGCGAGGGTGCAAACCGAGGCCGAGGTGCACGACCAGATCGTGGCGCAGTTGCAAAAGGATCAGGCGATCGACAAAGCCCAGAACCTGATGAACCAGGCGGTGCAAATGGCGCAGAACACGCCGTTGCAGCAAGTGGCGCAGCAGTTGAATTTGCAATATTTCGCCACCGCGCCGATTAGCCGCACCGACCCGGTGACCGGCATCGGCGTCAATCCCGACTTTGCCAGCGCGGTGTTCGCGGCGAGCGCGGGCGCCGAAACGCCCTCGGTGAAGGTGGCGCAGGGATTTGCCATGGCCAAAGTGGACCAGATCATTCCGCCGGGGCCGCAGCCGCTCGACGCCGTGAAGGACACGGTGACGGCCGACTACAAGACAGAGCAGGCGAAACAGTTGGCGCTGAGCCGGGCGCAGGCGCTTGATTCCGCCGCGAAAATGCAGGGACTGAAGGCGGCGGCCGCGGCGCTGCATTTGGCGGTAAAAACCAGCGCGCCGCAAACCCGCTCGGGGACGCTGGCCGATGGCGGACCGGTTTCGGCCATTGCCGATACGCTGTTTGCGCTGAAGCCGGGCGCAGTGGGGCCGGTGACGGCGAACGGTGACAACCAGGTGGTTTACTCGCTGGTATCGCTGGCCGAGCCGACGCCCCAGGAGTTCGCCGCTCAGAGCGTGGCGGTGACCCAAAGCCTGGTGCAGAAAAAGCGCGACGCTGTGTTCGCCGCCTATACCGACGCGCTGGTGGCGCAGCTCACCAAGGCGGGCAAGATCAAGATCGATGACGCGGCCATGCAGCGCGTGCTCGGCGGAGATGGCTCGGCGCCGACGCCAGGCGCTCCGCCCGCTCCGGCCGCTCCCTCCCCGCTCGGAATTGGATGAGCGCGGCAGCTTCGAAAACCACGGCCAAAACTCCGGTAGGAATACTTGGCGCCACCGGCGTTGTCGGGCAGCGGCTGCTGTCGTTGCTCGACGCGCATCCATGGTTTGAGCCGGTGTGGCTGGCCGCGTCCGACCGTTCCTCGGGCAAGAGCTATGGTGAAGCCACGCGCTGGCGGCTGGCGTCGGAGCTGCCGCCGCGTTTCGCCCGGCTTCCGGTGAGCCCGGCGACGCCGGAGGGCTGCGGGGCCAAAATTGTTTTCGCGGCCCTGGATGCCGCGGTGGCGCGCGAACTCGAGCCTGCCTTTGCCCGCGCCGGCCACGCGGTGATCAGCAATTCAAGCGCGCTGCGCATGGTTGAGGACGTTCCCTTGGTCGTTCCCGAGTGCAATCCCGATCATCTGGCCCTGATCGAGCGCCAGGCCAGCTTCCGCGCGGGCGGCGGGTTCGCAATCACCAACCCCAACTGTTCGACGGTGGGATTGGTGATGGCACTTGCGCCGCTGGAGCGCGCCTTCGGAGTCGAGAGCGTTTTCGCGGTAACCATGCAGGCGGTTTCAGGCGCCGGGTACCCGGGCGTGGCGTCGCTCGATATTTTGGGCAACGTCGTTCCCCACATCGCGGGCGAGGAAGAAAAAATGGAGTGCGAGGCCCAGAAGATTTTGGGCCGTCTGACGCCTGGGGGCATCGCGCCCGCCGACTTTGTGGTGGCGGCGCACTGTAACCGGGTGGCCGTGGTTGACGGACACATGGCGTCGGTCTCGGTCAAGCTGCGCCGCAAGGCGGCGCTGGCGGAGGTGGCGGAGCGATGGCGCGAGTTCAGCGCGCGTCCGCAGTCGCTCGGTCTGCCCAGCGCGCCGACGTCCCCAATTGTGGTGGCGAGCGCCGCTGACCGGCCGCAGCCGCGCTTTGACGTAGAGACGGGATCCGGCATGAGTGTCGTCGTTGGCCGGCTGCGGCCCTGCACAATTTTCGACTTCAAGTTCACCGTTCTCAGCCACAATACCTTGCGGGGCGCCGCCGGGGCGGCGCTGCTCAACGCTGAACTGCTGCGCGCTGAAGGGTGGCTGTGACGGCGTCCACGCCGACAGTCATGAAGTTCGGCGGAACCTCGGTCGAAAACGCCGAGGCGCTGCGCCGCATGGCCGCCATCGTGGCCGATCGGGCCGGCGAGCGGCCCGTGGTCGTGGTATCGGCCATGGCGGGCGTGACCGATCGGCTGGTGGAGCTGACTGATTGCGCGCTGCTGGGGCAATTGGCCGCGGCGGACGAACGCATCGACGCACTGCGTCAGCGGCACCTCAAAGCGTTGGCCGAGCTGGGTGGCGAAACTGTGGCCGAAACTGAATCGGCCCTGCGAGCGCTTTTCGCGGCGTTGGGCGACTTGGTGCGCGGTATCGCGGCGGTGGGCGAAGTTACCGGTCGCACGCGGGATGCGGTGCTGGCCTTCGGCGAGCGCTTGTCGTCCTGGCTGGCGCGCACGGCGCTGGTCGAGGCCGGCGTGCGCCCGGTGCTGGTGGATGCCCGCCAGATCATCGTCACTGACGATCAGTTCACCCACGCCCAGCCGCTGTGGCCGGAAAGCCAGCGGCAAGCGGACGAGCGGCTCGCGCCATCGATCGATCAGGGCGCGGTGCCGGTGCTGGGCGGCTTCATCGCCGCCACACGGAGCGGAGTGGGAACCACGCTGGGACGCGGTGGGTCGGATTTTTCAGCGGCCATTCTGGGGGCGCTCCTCGGCGCGCGGCGCATCGAGATCTGGACCGACGTGGACGGCATGCTCACCGCCGACCCGCGGGTGTGTTCCGGCGCGCGGCGCATCAAGGTGATTTCTTTCCATGAGGCGGCCGAGCTGGCCTACTTCGGCGCCAAGGTGCTGCACCCGGCGACGCTGCTTCCGGCCATGCAAAAGGCGATACCGGTGTGGATATTGAACAGCCGCAATTGGACCAGCGGCGCGCCCGACGGCGAACGCACGGGCACGCTGGTGACGACGCGCGCCCCGCGCACGCAAGCGCCGTTCAAGTGCATTTCGTGCAAGCGCAACGTCGCCGTCATCGACGTCGTCTCGACCCGCATGCTGCAGGCGCATGGATTCCTCAAGGCGATCTGGGACGTGTTTGCCCAGTACCGCTGCCCGGTGGACATGGTGTCAACCTCGGAGGTGAGCGTTTCGCTTACTGTCGGCGAGACCTCCACGCTACCGGAAATCGCTGACGCTTTGGGGGAGTTTGCCGATGTGCGCTACGAAGGCAGGCGGGCGATTGTGTGCCTGGTGGGCGAAAGCCTGCGCCACACCCCAGGGCTGGCCGGCCAGGTGTTCGCTTGCCTGGGCGATATCAACATACGCATGATTTCGCAGGGCGCTTCGGAAATCAACATCGGCATGGTGCTCGACGATGACGACGTGCCGCGCGCCATGCGGCTGCTGCACGACCGCTTCTTCGCCGATCTTGACCCGACGGTGTTCGCTTAGGGACCAATTCGATTAGACTTGCGGTATGGCGATATCGCCCGAATTACTCAAAATACTGGTTTGTCCGGTAGATCGTGCCCCGGTGCGTTTGGTGCCGGGCGGAGACGGGCTGCGCTGCGACCAGTGCCGGCGGATTTACCCGATCCGCGACGATATTCCCGTCATGCTGGTCGAGGAAGCGCGTGGTTGACGACTAGGCTGGCGATCCTGCGGTTGCGTAGCCTGGGCGACACGCTGCTGATGACGCCCACGCTCGATGCCCTGAAGCGGTGGCGTCCGCAAGTGCAAATTGCGGTTGCTGTCGAGCCGCGCTTTCGACCGGTGCTCGCCGCCAACCCGGCGGTGGACCAAATCATAGAAGTGCCAAACGGCGCGGGAGGCCGGCTGCGCGCGTTGGCCGAGCTCCGGGCCTTTAAGCCCGGGACCGTCGCCGGCTTGCATGGTGGTTCGACCGCCGCGTGGCTAGCGCGGCTCTCGGGCGCGCCTGTGCGGGTCACCTTCGACGGGCTGCGGCATCGCTGGGCCTATAACCAATTCACACCGCCCGAAGCGCCGCCGAGCGGACGCGCCAAACTCCACACGGTCGAGCATGTAGCTTCGCTATTTCATGAGTTGGGAATGCCGCGTGACGAGCTGGGCCCGCTCCGGCTTTTTCCCCGCGCCGAGGCGCGCGCGGCGGTGCGCAAACGCTTGGCGCAGCGCGGCATTGCCGGCGCATATGCTTTTCTCAACACAGAGGCGCGCGAGGCGGGTATGCGTTGGCCGATGGAATCGTTTCAAGCGTTGGCGGCACGGTTGCTGCGAGAACGTGGGTTGGCCTGCGTTGCCTGCAGCGCCGGGCCCGGTATTCCGGTTCCGGGGGTGACGCTGGTCGGGGGAACTTCGGTCGAGGAGTTGATCGCGCTCGAAGCGGAAGCCGCGCTGGTCATCGGCAACGATGGCGGTCCCATTCATATCGCCGCCGCGCTGGCCAAGCCGATCGTCGCGCTGTATTCCTCAACCGACGTGCCGGTCTGGTCTCCCTGGCAGGCGCCGGCCAAGATCTTGCAGGCCAACCCCATTGGCACTATAACGGTCGATCAGGTGCTCGGTGCGGCGGCTCCGAAGGGGTGACTAGTTGCCGCCGCCGCCGTCGGGACGGCGCTTTAACGTGGGCTTGCCGTTGGCGGGCGCGTCCGGTGTGGCCTTCGAACCATCGGGGCGGATCAGGCTGGGGCGGCCGTCGGGATTGAGCTTGGCGTCGGTCATGGACTGATGCTGGAGCATGGCCAGGCGGGCTTTCACCGCGTCGAATTCAGAGGTGTTTTCCACGTACTCCGGCTTGGGCGGTAGAATCGTCGCGATCTCTTTTTCGGTCGCCGCAATGCGCGACGGATTGGTCGGATGCGTCTCAAAGGCCTTGGCAATGGCGCCGGGCTGCTTTTTCTCCTCCGACAGCAACTTCTCGAACATTTCGGTCAGCCCTTGCGGATCGTATCCCGCGGCATACATGTACTGCACGCCAAGATAGTCAGCTTCCGCCTCCTGGCTGCGCGAGAACTTAAGAAAACCCATGGGGATCGCAACGCTGGTAAGGCTGCGCGCGGCGAAGCCGATGCCTCCGCCGACAAAGATCAAGGGAATGGTGGCGTAATTGATTAATTCACCCTTGGTCGCCTCGCGCGTGCCGTGCCGGGCCGCCACATGCGCGATCTCGTGAGCCATGCCGCCAGCCAGCTCGGCTTCGTTATCGGCGGCGAGGATCAAGCCGGTGTTGACAAAGAAATAGCCCCCCGGCAGCGCCGCCGCATTGACGTCGGGCGAATCGATCACCCGGACCGTGAACGGCACCTTGGCGTCGGAGTTGCGGACCAGGTTCTGAGCCAGCCGGTTGACGTACTCATTGATGACCGGGTCTTTCTCGATGCGGGCGGTCGCCTCCACTTGTTGCGCCAAGCTCTTGCCCAAGGCGATTTCTTTTTCCAGCGAGTAGAAGTTCATGCCATCGCCTACGCCGCGGTGGCCGATATCGTTGATGTCTTTTTCGTTGGCGCTCTGCGCTCCCAGCGGTAGCGCCACTGCCAGGGCCAATGCAAGTAGCAGGGCTGACTTCATGGTTGGAACTTCCTTATGCCAAGTATACGCCGCACAAGCGTTTAGATGTGGCGCCGGACAATTCGGTTACGCCGGGCGGGGAACGAAGCGCAGCGACGCCGAATTCATGCAATAACGCAGTCCGGTGGGCTCGGGTCCATCGTCAAAAACATGCCCCAGGTGGGCATCGCAACGCTTGCAGCGGACCTCGGTTCGATCCATGCCCAGGCTCATATCATTGCGGCTGCTGATGTTTTCCTCCGCCAGCGGCGCCCAGAAGCTGGGCCAGCCCTCATGCGGATCGTACTTGGTAGTGGAACTATACAGCGCGTTGTCGCAGCAAATGCAACGATAGATGCCAGGCTTGTAGAAGTTGTCGAGCGGGCCGGTGAAAGCGCGCTCGGTCGCCTGCTCGCGGGTAACCTCGAAGGAAAGCGGTGAGAGCTGTTTCCGCCATTCGGCGTCGGTCTTGACTATCTTGGCCACGCGGACCTTGCCGAGCCGTTTTCCGGCGTCGGAGAACTCAATCAACGTCACCATTCCCGGCTGACCTTTAATCGTGGTGCCGCCCAAGCCCGCCAAGCCCACCAGGTACCCGCTCTCGGCCACCAGGGCCGCGCCGGCGGTCAAGCTCACGGCACCAATCAGAAACGACCGGCGATTAACGGTGGTTGAAGATCGCGTATTCATGGTGATCGGACGTGGCAGCGGTCGCGCTGGCTACAATAATAATAGTCCCGGTGAATACCCCACCACAACTTGGCCGGCGGCGATGGTATGCAGGCTACGCCTGGGCCGTGCTGGCATATACGGAAGCCGTCATTTTGTGGGGCGCGTACGTGCGCGTGGCCGGGGCCGGAAGCGGCTGCGGCGTCAGTTGGCCGCTGTGCGACGGGCAATTTTTGCCGCATGCGCCGCAGCTCAAGATGCTGATTGAGTTCTTCCACCGGGTTTCGAGCGGGGTTGACGGCATTGCCATACTTTTACTCTTGGTGGGCGCGTTCTGGCTCTATCCGAAAGGGGATCGAGTGCGGCGGGCGGCGGGATTGGCGCTCGTATTTTTGGTGACCGAGGCACTTTTGGGTGCCGCCCTGGTGCTGTTCGGATGGGTTGGTACGAACGCCTCGGCCGCCCGCGCGGCCGCCGACGCGGTGCACCTCACCAACACGTTGTTGTTGTTGGCCGCGGTCGGTCTAACGGCCGCTTATGCCAGCGGACTTCGCAGCGGGCGCTGGTCGTGGTCGCTGTTGACCGGTTTGGCGGGGGTAGTGGTCACGGCCGCCTTTGGAGTCATGGCGGCTCTGGCGGATACGCTTTACCCGTCAACCTCGCTGGCGGCCGGTATGAGCCGTGATTTTTCCGCCGCCGCCCCGAGCTTGGTGCGGCTGCGGACGCTGCACCCAGTGGTTGCCGTGCTGGTCGGTCTCTATCTGTTGTACCTGGTCGTCAACGGTACGGCGCCACGCAGCGCGGCGGGCCGGCGGCTGGGATATGCGGTGGCGGCGGCGGTGGGCGTGCAGTGGTGTACCGGGGCGCTGGACCTGATCCGCCTGACGCCCGCGAGCTTGCAGGTGATCCACCTGTTCACCGCCGATTGCCTGTGGCTGCTGCTGGTGTTGTACGCGGCCGCCCTGGCGGGCGAGCGAGCGGCGGTTACTGCTCCCCCGCCAGCGTATGCACAAAGTTGCTGAAGTCGCGATGCAGCTTTTCCCGCGGCTGTTTGCGGATGTAAATCATGTGACCAGCCTCGTAATGCTCGATGGTGATGTTCTTCTGCTCGGACACCGGAATGAACAAGTGCTTCATGGAGTAGTCGGCTTCGAACATGGGCGTTGCCTGGTCGAAGAAACCCTCGACCAGCATGAGCTTCATGGAAGGATTTTCCTGGAAGGCCCGCGCCAGTAGCGGGCTGGTGTCGGCCGTCCCGCTCCAGGCGCCCCCGAGCTGGTAGTTCCAGCCGGGGTTGCCGGCGCCGCCCATGGCGCGGTCGCCGTACTCGGTATCGGTCTTGTAATTCAGTTCGTCGCGCAAGTAGTTGATGAACTCGTGGAGATAGGGCGTCGAGATAATATCGCTGGCGTCGTAGTCGGTGTTGAGTTGGCCGGGGATGCGGCTGGTGCCGATCTGACCGCCGTCATAACGGCCTACCGTTTCCTTCTCGCTGCGCAGCAGTTCGCTGGAGAACTGCGAGGTGCCGACGCGCAGGTTCCAGTTATCGAGAAACGCCGGGCGCAGGCCGGTAAAGCGCGCCATTTCGCTGATCGCCTTCTGCCGTTCCGCGCCTTGCAGCGCGTCGCCTTCGTCGAGGTAATGCTCGTAGGAGGTGGCGGCCCAGTCCTTGGCCTGCTGCACCACCTTTTCGAGCGGCTGGGATTGCAGGTCGCCGGGCAGCTTCTTGTGGTACCAGGCGATACCGGTTAGGGTTGGCAGCGCCAGCCAATAGGGGCGGTCGTCACTGAGCGACGGCGACAGGGTGGAGAGATTCAGCACGCTCGAGAGCAGCACCACGCCGCTGACCGGAATGTGGTGTTGCAGCAATGTGCCCGCGAGACCAGCCGAGCGGAAGGTGCCATAGCTCTCGCCGGCGAGGATGACGGGCGAATTCAAACGGTCGTTATTGAAGAGCCAGAGGCGGATGAATTCGCTGAAGGTTTGCAAGTCGCCCGAGACGCTCGCCGCCGCCGCCAGGGTCTCGCGCGAGGTGGCGCGGCTGTAGCCGGTGCCCATGGCGTCAATGAAGACGAGGTCGCTGGCATCGAGCCAAGTATCGTCGTTGTCGACGATTTTGTACGGCGGCGGCATCAGGCTGCCGTCATCGTTGAGCGCAACCCGGCGCGGGCCGAAGCCGCCCATGTGCACGAACACCGAATCGGAGCCAGGGCCGCCGTTGAAGCTGAACGTTACCGGACGCGGATGGGCCTTGTCGGGGTTGTCGAGTGTGTAGGCGACATAAAACATGTGGCCTTCGGTCTTGCCGGAGTCGTCGGGAACCGGCATTTTGCCGACCGTGGCGGTGTACGAGAGCTCATGACCATTGACGGTAATGGAGTGGTGCGTGGACACCGGTGGCGGGTCGGTTTCGGCGGTCTCGTAGGCAAACGAGGGCGCGGCGGCGGGACCGCGTCCGCCGCGACCCTGGGCCGCGGCCGGCAGCGCGCATCCGGCGGCCAATAAGAGGAGGCAAGTGTTGAGAGCAACGCCACGTGGTGTCATAAGGGTCTCCAAACCTCGCATTGTGACAGGAGTTGCCGGTCAGGGCAAGCTGAATTACCGCCATCGCCACGGTACGGAGTCAGTTCGCGCGCGTCAGGTATTACAACGCAGACAGGGTTTCGGCGAATTGCTTGTGGTAAAGCTCGCGGTAGAGCCCGGCCTGCTCGACCAACTCGGCATGGCGTCCGCGTTGCACAACGCGGCCGGCCTCCAGCACGAGAATCTGGTCGGCATCGAGAATGGTCGAAAGGCGGTGGGCGATGACCAGAGACGTGCGGCCGGCGAGAGCGGTCTTGAAGGCCTGCTGCAACGCCGCCTCGGAGGCGGAATCGAGATGGGCGGTAGCCTCGTCGAGGATGACGATTTCGGGCGCCTTCAGCAACAGCCGGGCGATGGCTATGCGCTGCTTTTCGCCACCCGAGAAACGGTAACCGCGCTCGCCGACCACGGTTTCGAGCCCTTCTTTCAAAGACGCAATCAGCGGACGGATTTGGGCCGCCTCCAGCGCCTCCCAGATTTTCGCTTCCGTGGCGTCCGGCTTGGCATAAAGAAGATTGGCGCGAATGGTGTCGTGAAAAAGATGCGCATCCTGGGTGACCACGCCGATGCGGTCGCGGAGAGCGTCGAGCTTCGCGAGGCGGACGTCGACGCCGTTCACGCGCACCGTCCCGCTCAGCACATCGTATAGACGGGGAACAAGTTGGGTTACGGTGGTCTTGCCCGCGCCCGAGGGTCCGACCAGCGCCACCAGCTTGCCGGGCTCGGCGGCAAAGCTGACATCGTCGAGGATGATGCGGGGCGCCTCGACCTTTTGTTTCACCGCGATCGCTTCCAGCGAAGCGAGTGACACTTCCGAAGCGGCTGGGTAGCGGAATGACACGTGATCGAATTCAATGCGCGCGGGGCCGGTGGGGAGCCCGACGGCGGCCGGCGATTCGCGGATCATGGGCTCCATGTCCAATAACTCGAAAACGCGCTCGAATGAAACCAGCGCGGTCATGTAGCTGACTTGCATGTTGGAGAGGCCCATCAGCGGGCCATACAGGCGGACCAAATACGACGCCAACGCGACCACGGTGCCAACGTCGAGAGTATGCTCGACCGCGAGCACGCCGCCCCAGCCGTAGGCGAACGCCGTCGCCAGCGAAGCCATGAGGAGCATGGAAGTAAGAAACAGCCGTCCGTATACGGCGCGCCGGACGCCAATTTCAGAGACCCGCGCCGCCTTGGCGGCAAAGGCGTTGCGATCCTCGTCGCGGCGCCCGAACAGTTTGGCCAGTTGGGCGCCGGCGACGTTGAAGCGCTCGATCATGAGGCTGTTCATGGCGGCATGCAGGTCGGAGTTCTCGCGCGCGATTTCCTGCAGCTTGCGCCCCCATTTGCGCGCCGGCAGGATGAAGAGAGGCAGCAGCACAAGGGCGGCGGCGGTGATCCGCCAGGAGAGCGCGAACATGGCCGCGAGAATGAGCGCGATCGAAACCAGGTTGCCGATTACGTTGGAAAGAATGTCGGTGAACGCGGTGCGAGCGCCGCTGACGTCGTTGTCAAGGCGGTTGACCAGCGCCCCGGTCTGCGCCCGTGCGAAGAAAGCGACCGGCATTTGCTGCATGTGATCGAACAGCCGGGTGCGGAGGGAGAGAACGATGCGTCCGCCGACGCTGGAGGCGAGATAGGACTGGGTCAGCCCGAGCGCGCCATCGACCAGCGCCAATCCACCCATCAGCAGCGCCAAGCGCACGACGACATCCACGCTGCCCTTGAGGATCCCGTTATTGATAATGGCGCGATAAAGCAGCGGATTGACGATGCCAACTCCCGCGTCGGCGACCACGACGACGAGAAAGAGGCAGAGGAGGCCGGCGTAGGGGCGCGCGAATTGGAGCGTGCGCCGGGTCGTGCCTTTCTTGATTTTTTGCTTGGTGACGGAGGCGTCCTGCCCGAGCATCCGCCAGGCCGACATCATGCCGGTGGAACCCATGGGCTACACTAGCACGGCGAAGGATTGGTCCTGGCTCTATTATGGTTTCCATTTCACTCGATGGACAAGTTGCGGTGGTCACCGGCGGTTCGCGTGGCATTGGCGCCGCCGTGGTTCGGTTGTTGGCCGATGCGGGCGCCAAGGTCGTCTTCAGCTACCGTTCCAACACCGCCGCCGCGCAGGCGGTCATCGCAGCCTGTCCGCGGACGGCGGAGGTCGTGGCAGTCGCCGGCGACGCCGCCGACGTGAACTCGGGCGATGGGCTGGTCGCCGCCGCGTGCGAGCGCTTCGGGCGCCTCGACGTCGCCGTTGCCAACGCCGGCATTTGGAATGCGGATGATATCGCCATCGAGAACCTCAGTCCCGAAGCCTGGCGCGAAACCATGGCAAGCAACCTCGACAGCGTGTACGCCCTGGCGCGAGCCGCGGTGGCGCAAATGAAGCGGCAGCCCCGGCCCGATGCGACGCCGCGCGGACGCATCATCGCCATCGCCTCGACCGCCGGCCAGCGTGGCGAAGCATGGCACGTACATTACGGCGCGTCGAAAGCGGGCGTGATCGGGTTGGTGCGCGGCCTCGGCACCGAGGTGGCGGGAGATGGCATTTTGGTCAACTGCGTGGCGCCGGGCTGGGTGGAGACCGATATGTCGCGTCCAGCGTTCGGGACCCATCCGGAGCGGGTTTTCAAGGCAATTCCGCTGGGGCGCGTGGGCCGGCCCGAGGAATTGGCCGGCTGCGTCCTCTTCCTGTGCTCGCCCTGGGCCAACTTCATGACCAGCTCGGTCATGAGTGTCAATGGCGGGGCGGTATTGGCATAAGAGCAACCACGCGATTCCACCCGGCGCCAGCTCCGCTCTGGATAACCCTTCCGCGCCGGAAAAGCTCTCAATAGGATATATAGGGCGGCAGCCTGGGGCCGCTCCCTGGAGGTATTTATATGCCAGTGCGAATTGAAATGACCGGCCTGCAAAAATCAGCCGCTGTGCTCATACTCATTGGCGGCATTTGGGCCATCATCACGCCATTTGCCTTTAGCGGCGGGGCCGGCGCGATCTGGAACGGCATCATCTTTGGAATTCTGATGATCATCTGCTCGATCGGACGCATGTCCTCGCCGTATGCGCGCGGGTTCAGCATCGCGAATTTTATTTGGGGAATCTGGATGATCATTTCCCCTTGGGCGCTGGGCTTTGCCGGAGCGGGTATGCGGTGGAGCAACGACGTGACTGGTATCGTTGTGGTCATCTGCGCGCTGATCAATATGCGTGAGATAGCCAATGTAGTGACGATGCCCAGCACGGATACCGGCACGGGTTCGAGCCGGCGCGCCGCGTAGCGGTATCTCTAATAACCTTAATTGAAGCCAGCTGGCCTCGGCTGAGGCGGGCAGCTGCCCGGCTCAGCCGTGGTGCGTTTTGGGGCGCTGTTGGCGTAAGATCGAAGCCTACAACCCATGTCCCAGCTCTGGCGCAAAAAATCCATTGACAAGTTGATTGCCGATTCGGAGGAGCCTGCCCACCGGTTGAAGAAAACCCTGGGACCGTGGAGCCTCACGGCGCTTGGTATCGGCGCGGTGATCGGCTCCGGCATCTTCACCGTCATTGGGACGGCCATCGCGGGCGAACAGTTGGACACGTCGTCCATTCTGAATGCGCCGCTGCTGGACTATTTGATCCATCACGCAGCCACGACCGGGCGCCCCGGTGCGGGTCCGGCGCTGGCGCTCTCGCTGATTTTGGTTGCGATCGCTTGCGCCTTTACCGGACTCTGCTATGCCGAGTTGGCGTCGATGATTCCGATCGCCGGCAGCGCCTACACCTATACCTACGTCACGATGGGCGAGTTGATCGCCTGGATCATTGGCTGGGATTTAATACTCGAGTACGCCGTCAGCAATATGGCGGTGAGTGTCGGCTTCGCCCAGCATATGGTGAACCTGTTCGATTGGTTCGGCTGGCATCCGGCGCTGCGATGGATCTCGCCCGCTTATCTCCCCACGGGCTTGCAGGACTTCGCCGGCAAAACGCTGTACCAGCCGGGTTGGCATTTTGGCTTCGACTGGCCGGCGTTCCTGATCGTGATGATATTGACGGTCGTCCTGGTGCGCGGCATTCGCGAGTCGGCGGAAGCCAACAACACCATGGTGCTGCTGAAGATCGGCGCCATTATCGTTTTTGTCGCCGCCGGCAGTTCGTTCATTCACACCGCCAACTGGAACCCCTATATTCCCAATGGCTGGGCGGGGGTGCTGACCGGCGGATCGATCATGTTCTTCACATACATCGGCTTCGACTCGGTTTCGACCGCGGCCGAGGAGGCGAAAAATCCACAGCGCGATATACCGTTTGCCATCATCGCCACGCTGGTGATCTGCACCATCCTCTATATCGCGGTGGCGGTGGTGTTGACCGGCATGGTGCCCTGGAAGTCGGTGATGGGCGACGCGGCGCCGGTGGTGAACGGCCTCAAGCGGGTCACTGACATGACCGGTTCGCGACTGTTGCACTGGTCGCGGCTGATCGTGCTCTTCGGCGCCATGATCGGTATGATTTCGTCGCTGCTTGTGTTTCAACTCGGGCAGGCGCGGGTGTGGTTTTCAATGTCGCGCGATGGCTTGCTGCCGCGTATGTTTAGCCACGTGCACGCGCGTTTTCGCACGCCTGACGTGGCCACCTGGATTGCGGGCCTTTTGGTTGGTATTCCAGCCGGTTTGTTCGACATCGCCAGCCTGGCGAATCTCTCCAACATCGGTACCCTGTTTGCCTTCACGCTGGTGGCGGCTGGGGTGGTGATTTTGCGCGTGAAACAACCATTGCGCCCGCGCGGTTTCAGGGCGCCTGGCGGCATGGCCATACCGGTGCTCAGCGTGCTCACCTGCCTCTTGCTGATGATGGGGCTGGAGATCCTGACCTGGGTCTTTTTCTTTATCTGGCTCGTGATTGGCCTCGTAATTTACATTCTCTACAGCCGCAAACACAGCGAGTTTTACGGACAGTAATGACCGTTTAGACTTCCAAGCCAATGATCCGCATCAGCGCCAGGGCATTGCTCTTGGTCACGACGCCGTCGCGCAGCCGGTGATCGAAGCGGATGTCGTTGCCCTCGATCTGATCCTCGAAATGTACATTGCGCACCTCGGGACCCAATTCAGGGGCGAGGGCGGCGAGCGCCAGGTCGTGCGTGGTGACCAGTCCGATCGACGGCCGTGCGAGGAGTGAGCGCAGGAGGCCTTTCGAGCCAATAACGCGGTCGTGGCTGTTGGTGCCTTCCATCAGCTCGTCAAACATGAACAGCACCGGGAGAAAGCCGCGGGTCAATTCGAACACCTGGCGCAGGCGGAGAATTTCGGCGTAGTAGCCGGAGCGGCCCTGCTGCAAGGAGTCGGAGGTGCGCAAGCGCGTTCCCAGCGCCAGCGGCGTGAGGCGCAAACTTCGCGCCCGCACCGGTGCGCCGGCCAGGGCGAGCACCGTGTTGACACCGATGGTGCGTAGCAGCGTGCTCTTGCCCGACATATTGGAACCGCTGACCAGCCACACCCGGGTTTGCTGGTTCAGCGCCACGTCGTTGCGCACGCAATTTTCTTCCGGGATGAGGGGATGGCCAAGTTCGGACGCTTCAAACAAAGGCGCCGGAGCGTCCACCAATTCGGGGAAAGGATCGAGCGGATGCTCGTAGGCGTGGCTGGATAGCGAGAGCAGGGCCTCAAATTCGCCCACGCTTTCGATCCAGGCTCCGATGCTGGCGCCGTAGCGGGCGCGCCAGGCGTCAACGAAGAAGGCTACCTGGAGGCTGTAGAGCACAGTGACATCGAGCACGCGGCCGAGCGTCGAGCCGGAGGCGGAACTCCAGTCGGCTAGCTGCGCCAGCCGCAGCAGGGCGCCGGCGCCTTCCTGATCGCCGGCCAAGGCGAGTACGCTGGCGAAGGTGCGCAGACCTTCGGAATTGGCGCCGCGGTCACCGGCGGAAGCGCTAATGGCCGCGTCCCGCGGCAGCACCAGTATTAACTGCAGCGCGATGAGGGCAATCAACCATGACAGTCCGCCGCCGGCGAGGCTATAGATCGCGGCCGCGACGGTGGCCGCGGCGACGAGTGCATCGAGCAGGCGCGGAACCGTGCCGATGAACCGTGGCGGCGCTTGCGCCCACGTGGCCAAACGGCGCGGATCGAGACGCTGCTTCAGCTCGTCGCCCAGCAGCCCCGCTCGCTCACGCAGGTCGAGTTGCGGCCTTAGTTCCGCGACCTGGCGCTGGCGGTCGCGCAGCGTGGCCACACTGGCGGGAGCGCGCAGCCAGGCGGCGAGCCGCTCTTCGCCCATGGGCGTGCGGGCGGTTGATAGCAGTTGAAACAGCGACCCGGGTCCGAATAAATCCAAATCGTCGGCGTAAACGTGCTGCGGATCGCGGAAGCGTTCGCCGGCGGGTGCGGCCGTCGGCTCCGCCCGCAGGCGGGCAAGGCCGCGCTGGTAGAACCGCACCTTGCGCTCGGACCGCTCGCGTTCGAGGATGGCCCCGCCATGGGCCACGAAAAGGTAGACCAGAACGGCCAACGGCAGCAGGAGCCAGAGGGCGGCGAACGCGAGGCCGATGATGCTGGCCCAAGCCAGGCCCAGAAACGCGAATACGGCGACAATTTTTGCCCAGGCAAGCCGAATTTCGCCTTGGCGGGCGCGGCCGGCCGCTGCTTGGGCTAGGGCCAGCCGGCGGCTGTAGGCGGCGATAGGCGCCTCGGCCGGCGCTGCGGCTCCCATCGCGGTTTCGGTTTCGGCTACCCGGCTAACTGCGCACCAACTCTGGCGTTTCCCACCGCGGCTTGGGCGAAGCCCGGTGGATGGCGCCGGCGATCAGCGACGCCGCCCGTTCGAGCAGCGCCCGGTCGTGTTCGTTGAAGGCGTTGGGCTGGTCGCTATCGATGTCAATCTCGCCCAGCACGCGGCGGCCGTCGAGTATTGGGACCACGATTTCGGAGCGGGTCTCTAGCGAACAGGCAAGGTAGCGGGCATCCTGATTGACGTCGTCGACAATGATGGACTCGCCGGCGCGGGCGGCCGCGCCGCAGATGCCCTGGCCTATGGGAATGCGAGCATGGGGCGACGGTTTGCCGGCAAAAGGCCCCAGCCAGAGTTCCTGGCCTTCGATCAGATAAATACCTACCCAGTGGTAATGCGGCACACGGGCCTTGAACACACCCACCAGGTCGCGCATGAGAGCGGCGGCCTCGCGATCCTCGGCGATGCGCTCCAGGTCGGCGGAGAGGGCCTCGACCCGGTCCAAGTCCATGGCCAGGGAAACTAAGGAGGCGCGGGACGTAGGGTTCGCAACCATAGGCCCCATTCTAGCCCACCCCCAGCCCGCTGCGAACCTCCCCCCTTGTGGTATGATTATGTTGACGCATGTGCCGCAAGTCCGTTTTTGCCATGCGCGATTCGAAAATGCCTGGCCGAGTTTGAGATTCGGACACGAGTTTGAAAACCGAGACGAGCTGCAAACTGAGCGGTGGCAGGCCCCCAATCCTGTGAACGAAGAAAAACTGAAAATTGCCGTATTTATTGACTTTGACAACATCCAGATCGGCGTGCGCAGCACCCTGGGCCGGGACTTTGACCTGGCTCTTATCCTGGAGGCGCTGAAGGAGCGCGGCGAAGTCGTCACCAAAATTGCCTACGGGAACTGGAAGCGTGCCGGGGAACTGACCCGCACCCTCACCCAGAACGCGGTGCTGATGGTACAGCGCGACCTGACTCCGCGCGGCGACAAGAATGGCGCCGACATCAACCTCGCGCTTGATGCGCTGGAGATGGCCATTAACCATCCCCACATCAATGCCTTCGTTGTGGTGGGCGGCGACAGCGACTTCATCGCCCTGGTGGAGAAGCTGAAGCAATACAACAAGGCCGTGTTCGTGGTCGGCGGACGCAGCTTCACCTCAAGCGTGTTGCAGCGCAATTGCCGCGAATTCATTGCTTACGAGAACCTGGTGGAGGCCATCTCCTCGCCCGCCGAGCGCCGCCGCGACGAGAGCGTGCGCCGCCGCGATATCTTCCCGCTCACCCGCGCCGTACCGTTGGTCTACCGCGGGCTCAAGGTGCTCGCCGACCGCGAGGTGCAGGCCCAACTGGGGCTGCTCAAGAGCACCCTGATTCAGCTTGACTCGACCTTCAATGAGCGCGATTTTGGCGCCAGCTCGTTCCGCAGCTTCGCTCAGAAGCTGGCCGACGCCCAGCTCATTACCCTGCGCCAGCAAGGAAACAGCTATGTCATCGAGCCTTTGGAGCGTGAGCCCGCCACCGGCGGCGACGCGGCTCCGGCGGGCGAGGCGATGAATGGCGCCGGCGCGGCGGCTGTCTATGCCCCCACTGCCGGGTCTGAAAACGGCGACCGGGGGAGTGGGAGCGATTCCGATGGCGAGTCGCAATCCTCCAGCGAGGCCAACGAGGGCGACGGCGATTCCGGCTCCGGCTCGTATACCGGCGCGCCCCCGGCTTCGCCGTCGGGCTGGGTGCCGCCGCCGCCTCCGGTGGCCACCCGCCCCCCCGAGGAGGCCATGGAGCTGTTGCAGCGCATCCTGGCTCCGCTGCGCGGCACCAATCCGCGCCCGCTCTATTTGCGCAACGTCAAACAATTGTTGCGCGCCGAATCGCCGACGTTCGACGAACAGCAGCATGGCTTTGCCTCAATCGTGGATCTGTTGCGCGCCGGCCAATCGCAGAATTGGCTGCGCCTGCAGCGCGATCGCCGCGGTGCGCTGCGCGTGTTTATTCCGCCCTCCGGAAGCGGGCCGGGCGGCGCCATCGACGACCGGCCGCGCGAAGACCGGCCGCCGCTGCGTGAGTCGCTGCCGCGCGAGACTGTGTCGACGGACGACGAAGACCGCCAGCCCTTCTATGTGCCGCCCGAACCGACGCCGCCACCGGTTACCGAGAACGCGGCCGAGCCCGAAGATTCCCAGATTGCGGTGCTGGGCTTCTACGGCGGCATCCACGGCGAACGTTCGGAGGAAAACGAACTCAGCCTCGCGGCCGCTGTCGCTGATACCGGACGCAAAAAGCGTGGCCCCCGCAAACCCAAGGGCGATGGCCCTCCGCCGCGTCGCCGCAAACCCCGCGGCTAGGTTCCTTGCCGTCCACAGCTAGCCTCTGAGCGTCCCACGCGAATCGATACGCGGGAGCCGCGACGTTTGGACCGCGGGGCAAAGTAGGCGCGGAAGGCTGCGAAATTCCGAAGGGCGGCCCGCTCCGGCAAGAAATGCGGCGCGGTTCCCGCGTGGCGCGACGCCGGATTGGGGCACAGGGGTCCCCATTCCGGCGCCGCGTCTAAGCGGGTCGCGCGGCGACAGCCGCGCGGGGCCAATCAATCGAGTTGCTGGGTGGCGAAGTGCTGAGAGCGGCGCGCGGCCAGGAGCGAATTTAGCCGCAATGGACGCGAGATTCCCTACTTCACGCTTCGCGTGGGGAGGGAAGGTCAGCAAGGCTCTACGCCGCACCGCACCGCAAAAAAAAGGCCGTCCCCGGAGGGACGGCCTTCGCATTCTCAAACGTCTTCGCTTACAGCTGCGAAGGGCTCGAAACGCAATTGCTGCACTTCGTGGCCTCGTGGACCACGATGCCGGTCACCACCGCGGCGGCGGCGGCAATGCCGATCGCAACCGGAACCGCCAAAGTGCTGGCGCCCGTGGAGGCGCTGGCAGCGGCCGGAGCTTGCGGGTCGCTGAACGACACCGCTTCGCCGGTGTGAACCGTAAAGGTGCTGTTGGCAGCCTTCACGGCCACGCTGCCGGCGGTCGCCTCAACGTATACCTTCCCCGAGAGGTCGTAGACGCTGTAGCTGGTGCTGGCAGTGGCGGGAACGATGGTCCGGGTGCTCACGGCCACGGGCAGAAGTCCCGTAACCTTGACCAAGCCACTGTTCAGGCGGATTTGGTTGGCGTTGTTCACGCTCACCATCCGGAAATTAGTATTGGACGCGGCGATCACGGAACCACCGGGAAGCACCATGCGGGCGCTCCCAGCGTTACTGGTCGAAACCAGATCACCAGCGACGATGGCCGAACCGGCGGTGACAGGCAAGCCATTTACGGCTACCGTGCCAGCCATCGGACTCAGAATCGCTCCGCTGGTACCGAGCAAGGGCAGGCACGCCATAGATGCGACCAGACCCATCGCCAAAATAGAACGGCGAATTTTCATCAATAACCTCCTTACGTTTCGGGCAGAAGCAACAGCACTACCGCCTACACTTGTACCATTGCTGCGGGCCAAGAGCAAGCAGATTCGTGCTCTTTGTCACCTAATAATTAACACTAGGGTCACTCTTGAGTTTCGACCACTACTCCTTGTGGTGGGAATTTGAGGCGCCACTATTATCAGGGGTAGGGGCCAGGCGCAAAGAATGGAAAACGCGAGCTAGCCTCGACAGGCTGCCCTGCATGAGGCGATTGGTTGCGTGCTGCTTCTCATGCAGGTCCAGCCGTGACGAGACAAGGCCCTTGGCCTACAGCTGCGAAGGGCTCGTGGAAATGGTGGGAATGTTGGCGTTGGGGTTGGTGGAAACATCGTGGATCGCGACCGCGGCAATAACTGCGACCGTGGCCACGACCGCAATGGTGGCCACGCCGATTCCGCCGCCGCTGCTGGCGGCCGTCGACGGAGCGGCTTGCGGATCGCTGAACGATACCGCTTCGCCGGCGTGAACCGTGTAGCTGCCGCTGCCGCTCTTCACGGCCACGCTGCCCGCCGTCGCTTCGACGACGACCTTGTCAGCGTTGTCGTATACGGTGAAGTTGGTGCCGGCCGTCGCAGGAACAATGGTGCGGCTCTTCACCGCCACCGGCAGAAGTCCGGCAACTTTAACCAAGCCACTGTTCAGCCGGATCTGGTTGGCGTTGTTCACGCTCACCATGCGGAAATGAGTGTTGGCTGCGGCGATTACGGAACCCCCGGGAAACACCATGCCGGCGCTCCCAGCGCTACTGGTCGAAACCAGATCACCAGCGAGAATGGCCGAACCGGCGGTGACAGGCATGCCGTTGACGGCCACCGTGCCAGCTTTCCGACTCAGAATCACTCCACTGGTCCCGAGCAGGGGCAGGCACGCTATGGAAGCGACCAGTCCCGTCGCCAAAAAGGAACGGCGAATATTCATTGAAGTCTCCTTGTGACAATCAGTTAGAAAACACTGCGGCTTACTTTCGCATACTCTTGTACCACTGCTGCCTGACAAGCGCAAGCAGAATCGAGGGGAAGATTGCGGAGCAACTGGCGGCGGACTTACGCTGGTGTCACTTTCGAGACCGTCTGGCAGCCCCGACACGGCCCGAACGCGACCACAACCCTAGGTAGACTAGCCGGATGGGAGTACGCCGGGTGAAGGGCGTACAATTCCAAGAAAGGTTGCCGATGGACACCTCCAAATACCTTGCTGCCGAAATAACCGCGCGCCAGGACCTGAGTGCGGATCTGTGGACCATGCGCATGCGACTCCCGTCGCCCTTCGTTTTTCAGCCCGGGCAGTACGCCACATTGGCGCTTGAGGATGCGAGCGGCGTGCACGAGCGGCCTTATTCGATCGTCTCCAGCCCGGCGGAAGCGGAGCTGGAATTTTTTTTCGAGCTGGTGCCCCATGGTGAAGTCACACCGCGCCTGTATCAATTGCGCCCCGGCGACACGGTCTACGTGCGCAAATCGGCGAAGGGATTATTCGTGCTCGACCGCAAGCGCGGGCACGCGCAGCATCTACTGGTTTCGACCGTCACCGGCGTGGCGCCATTCGTAAGCATGCTGCGAAGCTGGGCACGCGATGGCGCCTGGGCTCCGCCGGCGACCCGCATGGTGTTGATTCATGCCGGCAGCCGGTCGTGGGAGTTCGGCTACGCCGACGAATTGCGCCAATTGGCGGCGCGATTGCCGGGCGTGCAGTTGGTTCTCAGCGTTTCGCGGCATTGGGAAGACGCCGACTGGACCGGCGAACGCGGACGGGCCGAGGACTTAATCCGCAAGTATGCCGACGCGGCTGGATTTTGCGCCGGCCAGACCGCGGCCTATCTATGCGGGCATCCACAGATGATCGAAAACGCCAAGGGCATGTTGACCCGCTGCGGCTTCCCGAAGCACGACTTGCATGAGGAGATTTATTTCATCCTCCCCAAGGCCGCCGCGCAAGGAAACGTCTGAGCTAAAAAATGTGGATTGCGGAGTCGCACGTGGGCTCGGAGTTGGCCCACGGCTGCTAGCTGAGCTGGAACGGCACGCTTGCAAAGCAGGCATCAGGGTCCTTCGTCTGAAGACCAACACAGCCTTGGATCAGGCGATCCATCTATATAAACGCGCTGGATATGTCGAAGTCGAGGCATTTAATGCCGAACCGTACGCGCATCACTGGTTCGAAAAAGCGGTTGGGTCCGCCAGCATAATGCAGATTGGGAAGCGTCGTGCTGACAATAATGAACGTACTGAATGTTAGTAGTCCAGCGATACTATAGGGGAATTGATTCCCCTGCTGCAGGTCGATGCCTTCGCGGCCGCCGCCTTCACCGGCAATCCGGCGGCGGTGTGCTGGCTCGACGAGCCCCGCCCGGCGAAGTGGATGAAATCGGTAGCGGCGGAAATGAATCTCTCCGAGACCGCGTTTCTCGAACCTGGGGAAGGCGGCTTTGGTTTGCGATGGTTCACGCCCACGGTCGAGGTCGATTTATGCGGACATGCGACGCTGGCCAGCGCTCACGCCCTCGAACAATGGGGAAAACTGGGGGCCGGCGAGACCGCCATCTTCCACACCCGCTCCGGACGCTTGACCGCGGCGCGCAGGGGAGAGTGGATCGAGTTGGACTTTCCGGCCCGCGCCAGCACAGCGGCGCCCGTGCCGGCGGGCTTACTTGCCTGTTTGGGCGCCCCGGTCGCGGTTCTGCATTGCGCCACCGGCGCCGGCGCGGTGGGGCTCAACTACTTGCTGGAACTGACATCGGAGCGCGAAGTGCGTTCGGTGGCGCCCGATTTCGCCGCTCTGGCGCGTCTGCCGCTGCGCAGTTTGAGCATCACTGCCCAAGGCGAAGTCCCCTACGATTTTGTTTCCCGCTTTTTTGCCCCGGCTGGCGGCGTTAACGAAGATCCGGTGACTGGCTCCGCGCATACCCAACTCACGCCTTACTGGGCGGCGCGTCTCGGGCGCCGGCAACTGCGCGCCTGGCAGGCATCGGCGCGCGGCGGTGAACTGCGCTTGGAACTGGCTGGCGATCGCGTGCGGATGGCCGGGCGCGCCGTCACCGTTTTCCGCGGCGCGTTGGAAGTCTAGAAGTGGTTTCATAATGCCGCAGCCGGCCCGCTGGGTGTGCCGCACGCGGTTTTTGGGGGAGAAAAAGCCGCAACGATCCGTTCGCGCAAATGCTCGCACCAATGATGAGTCCAATTCTAGCCAGCCAACCGCCGCAGCGTGAGCGCGACCCGCGACGGGTTGGCGCCGGCCGGCATTTGTGCCGCGGGTAATTCCGCGCCGGCACGGAACGGACCCGCCCAGGCGCCCCCGGCGGTGGTGACCGCGGCGGCAAACTCGGTCCGAGCCAATTGCGGCGCGCACAGAACCGGCAGGGTCGCCATCTGAAGCTGCGAGCGGAGCTTGGCCATCCAGGCTAGCGGCTGCAGGCGGCCATCCGCATAGTAGAGGGGGCTGTACAACTCGACCCGCGCCAGGCTGCCGCGCTGGCGCACAGTGTCCTGGAACGCCGCGCTGGAACCAGGCGGGCGCGCACGACCACCGATCAGCTCGACCCACACCGGCAGGCCCGCCATCGATTCCGCGGCGGCGATGAATTGGTCGGCGGCGAGCGAGAGCGAATTGGCCGCGCCCCAGTCAAACCATCCGAAGCCCTGGCCGGCGATCTCGCCGTACCAGACATCGGCGCAGACGCGGCGGCCAGGCGCGGGTTCGAGCACTGCCCAAACCGCCGCGGTATCGGTCGCGGTTTCGTCCAGCAGCACGGCGTCAGCCTGGCGGTCGAGCGCGGCCAGCAAGGCGCGCCAGGCGGGCTGCGCGAGTGCGGCGGCCGCCTCCTGTCCCATGCCGCCGGGTGCGCCGCGGCGCTCGCGCCATATTCTTTGCCAGCGTTCGCTCAGCCGCGCTTCCCGGGTTTCGGCGGGGATAATGACCTGCGCCGTCGTCCCGGCGAGTTGCAGGGGAGCGCGCAGACTCTCAACACTGGCCAAGCGAAGTGCCACGTTGCCGAGTTTAGCTTAGTTGCCAATTTCAATGCAGGCCGCGCTGCCAGCGATGGCGTGGAGCGCTTCGCCGATCCAGACGCCGGGGAATCCCGGGGCCCGATCCGGCGGCAGCGCGACTAGCAATCCGCCGCTCGTCTGCGGGTCGAATAGCAAGGCGCGCAGGGTTTCGTCGACCCCGGACGCAAAGACCACGGCCGGGCCGGCGAAGTCGCGGTTGTTGGCCAAGCCCTGCGATTGACAGCTCGCGGCGTAATCGCGCGCGCCCTCGAGCAGAGGCACGGCGGACGCGACGATTCTTAGCCTCACGCCGCTGGCCAGCGCCATTTCGCGCGCGTGGCCGAGCAGGCCGAACCCGGTGACGTCGGTGGCGGCGTGGGCGCCATGGGCCAGCGCCGCTTCGGCCGCGTCCCGGTTCAGGCGTTGCATCGAAGCGACGGCCCCGGCCAAAGCGCCCGGCCCCCCGTCGGCTGCAGGCAAAAGACCGCGCTTGAGCGCAGTGGTGATCACGCCGGTGCCCAGCGGCTTGGTGAGAAACAATTGATCGCCCGGCTCGGCGCCGGCGTTGCGCAGCACCCGGTCGGGATCAATGAGCCCGGTGATGCTGTAGCCGAACTTTAATTCCTCGTCGCGCACACTATGTCCGCCCCCGAGTGTGCAGCCGGCTTCGGTCAATTTGTCCAACCCGCCCTGCAGGATGCGGCGGAGCAGTTCGGGCGATTCCCGCGGCGGAAAGGCCAGAATCGACAGCGCAGTTAGCGGCCGCCCGCCCATGGCATAGACGTCGCTGAGCGCATTCGCGGCGGCAATGGCGCCGAAAACTTCGGGGTCGTCCACAATCGGGGTGAAGAAATCAACCGTTTGCACGAGTGCCAGATGGGGGGCCAGGTCGGGCGGAAGTCGGTAAATCGCGGCGTCCTCGGCCCCTTCGAAGCCCACCAGCAAATTTGGATCGGGTGTACGTCGCAGCAGCGGCAGCACCGCATCCAAGAGCGCGGGGCTGAGTTTGGCGGCGCAGCCGCAGGCGGCGGCGAGTTCGGTGAGTCGGCGCACAATCGATTATGGCGTTGCCGCGCGTCCGTGGGGGCTGGATTTCTTGCTAGAATTTTAGTGGCACCCACCAAACCCATCCGACAGTCAAACTCCTATGAGCTCGCACCCACCTCGCCCTGTGCGTAAAGCGGTTTTTCCGGCAGCCGGTCTGGGCACACGCTTTCTGCCCGCCACCAAGGCCCAGCCCAAGGAAATGTTGCCCCTGGTCGACAAGCCAATCATCCAGTACGGCGTCGAGGAGGCGCTCGATTCGGGCATCGACAACATCATCATCGTCACCGGCCGCGGCAAGAACTCGATCGAAGACCATTTCGATGTGAGTTTCGAGCTGGAGCGCATGCTTGACGAGAAAGGCAAGAGCGATCTGCTGGCCGTGGTGCGCGAGGTCAGCGACATGATCCATGTCGCCTACGTCCGCCAAAAAGAGGCGCTCGGGTTAGGTCATGCCGTGCTCACCGCCGAGCATCTGGTGGGGGAGGAAGCGTTTGCGGTGCTGCTCGCCGACGACGTCATCGACGCCTCGGTTCCGGTCATGCGCCAGATGCTTGACGTTTACGAAGCCACCGGCGCCAGCGTGGTGGCGGTGGAACAAATTCCAGGCGAGGCGATTTCCAGCTACGGCGTGGTGGCGCTCGCCGAGAGTGGCGGCAAGGCCCCGGAGTTCGCTGAGCACCGTTTCGTCGGGCGCGCCTGCCGCATCAACGACGTGGTTGAAAAACCACGCCTTGAAAACGCACCCTCCGACTTGGCTGTGGTCGGGCGCTACATCCTGAGCCCGGGAATATTTAAGCACCTCAAGAAAATTGGCCGCGGCGCCGGCGGCGAGATTCAGCTCACCGACGCCATGCGCGCCCTGGCCAAGGAAGAACCGTTTTACGCCTACCAATTTCAAGGCCGCCGCCATGACACCGGCGACAAGCTCGGCTTCCTCAAGGCCACGGTCGAGCTGGCGCTCAAGCGCGAGGATCTCGGCGCCGCCTTCCGGCAGTACCTGAATGCGCTGCAGCTATAAGCCGCTTCCACGTTCTTTTTTCAACCGCCCTCCCGATGTTGTTGCGCCCGAGCTGTTGGGCAAGCTGCTTGTCCGCCGCATCGCCGGCGACGACTCCGAGGGCATGGTTGCGGCGCGCGAAATGCGGGTGCGGATAGCGGAATGTGAAGCCTATCTCGGCGAGGGCGATGCCGCAGCCCACGCCGCCCGAGGAATGACGCCGCGCAACGCGGTGCTGTTCGGACCGCCCGGCCATGCCTATATTTATTTCATCTACGGAATGCACTGGTGCGTGAATGTTTCGACTCTGCCCAAGGGCCGCGCCGGCGGCGTCCTTTTGCGCGCCGCGCGCTGGCTGGCGCCCGGTGAAGGACTCCTCCGCGGCCCCGGCTTGCTCACCCGCGCTCTGGGCATCGATGCCCGCCTGCGCGGCCACGATATGACCCGGCCAGGCGCGCTTTTTCTAGCCGACGACGGCTTCCGCCCAACGCATGTTCTTGCCTCGCCGCGGGTGGGAATTCGGCAGGCAACCGAACTGCCCTTGCGCTTCCGCACGACGGTGCCATAGGCTAATAGTCCTGCTATACTCCGGGATACTCCATGCCTACGGAAACCCTGTCCGCTGAACCCCTTATTGACGACCGCGCCGACGCTATGAACGAAGACGGCGCCGATGAATTTCTCGAACTGGAAGCTAAAATTAGTCAGGTGGTAGCCGCGTTGGCGCAAGCCCGCGCTGAACGCGACCAGGCTGTCGCCGCGCTCGGACCGATGCAGAGCGCGCTGGAGAAGCTGAAACAAGCCCAGCAGCACACCGAGCGCGAACTGGTCACCTTGCGCAAGCAACGCAACGAAGTGAAGCAGCGCGTGAGCCGGCTGCTGCGCACCGTGCAGAAGCTCGACGCGCCGGAGGCCTGATCCGGTCCTCCCCGGGGCTCCTCTCCATGCCAGCCAAACCCAGCACCAAGGTTGAGATTTACGATCAGCATTACAGCTTGGGCGGCGATGGCGATGCCGACTACGTGCGCAAGCTGGCCGAGCGGGTCGACGCCACCATGCGCCAAGTGGCGCGTGAGACGCGGGTGGTGGACTCGGTGCGGGTAGCGGTACTGGCGGCGATCCACCTGGCCGATGAGAATGAGCGCTTGCGGGCACAGATCGAAGAGATCGAAAACCGCGACCAAAGCGCAAACGCGCGCGCCCGATCGCTCAGCCGAAAGCTCGATCAAGTTCTGGCAAGCTCGCGGCTGGGCAAGGCGGGCTAGCCCGGTGCGCATTCTGTTCATCGGCGATATCTACGGACAGCCCGGCCGCCGCGTGGTACGCGATCATTTGGCCGATATCGTGGCCACTCGCGCGATTGACCTGGTCCTCGCCAATGGCGAAAATGCGGCCGCCGGCTTCGGCATCACGCCTCCCTTGGTGGAGGAGATATTGGGCTACGGAGTCGACCTCATCACCAGCGGTAATCACATTTGGGATAAGCGCGATATTCTGCCGTACTGGCAGCACGGCGCCGCTGATGCGCTGCATCCGTCGCACAAGTTGCTGCGTCCCGCCAATTACGGCGCTGCGCTTCCCGGAAAGGGCCTATATAGCGGGTGGACCCGTGCCGGTGAACGGTTCGCGGTGCTGAATCTGCAAGGACGCGTGTTCATGACTCCGCTGGAGTGCCCTTTCCACCTCGCCGACACTCTTCTGGCGGGGTTGCCGCCTGAGTGCCGTACCGTGGTGGTTGATTTCCACGCCGAAGCCAGCAGTGAAAAACAGGCGTTGGGCTGGTATCTGGATGGACGGGTAAGCGCGGTGCTCGGCACTCACACCCACGTGCCCACCGCCGATGAGCGCATCCTGCCGCAGGGTACCGCGTACCAAACCGACGTGGGCATGACCGGCGCCTATGCCGGCGTAATCGGCAGCCGCATTGAGGAAGTGCTGCAGCGCATGACCCAGGGCTTCCCGGCGCGACTGGAGCCGGCGTCGGGCGACGTACGACTGTGCGGAACCATCATTGAAACCGGCGCCGAAGGCAAGGCCCTTTCGATCGAGCGCCTTTCGCTGCTCAAGACCGATTAACCGCGTTTATCAATGCCGCCAGCCGCCCGGCGGCGGATGCCGGTCTCGGGTATTCATGTAGACGTCGAATTTTTTCTGCATGCGCCGGCGGCGCCAGCGGCTTAGGGTATCGCCCATGCGGGGACCGTGCCCGCTCGATTTCAAATAAAGGAAAGCAAAGAACATGCCGCCCAGATGGGCAAAATGCGCCACTCCGTCGGCGCCGCCGTCATGCAGCGTGAAAAGAAATTCCAGCGCCCCATAGCCAAGCACCAGCCACTTCGCCTTGATCGTAACCGGCGGCAAGAGTAGAAACACCGGGCGATCGGGAAATAGCATTCCAACCGCCAGGAGCACGCCATAGATAGCCCCCGACGCCCCGATGGTGTAGCTCAGGCTGCCCGGTTGCAGCAACAGGTGCGCCGCCACGTCCACCACGCCGCCGCCAACTCCCGCCACAAAGTAGAGTTGATATAAGCGCGTGCTGCCGATGCCCTCCTCGACCCACACGCCGAACATCCAGAGCGCAAACATGTTCCAGAAGAGGTGGCTAAGGCTTTCGTGCAAAAACAGGTAGGAGGCGAGGCGCCAGATTTCACCGCGCGCGACAAGGCCGGGCACGAGCGCAAACATCTGGGTGAGCCGGATGTTCAGCGAGCTATCAACGTACTGCAGCACGAACACCGCCGTTGTGGCGATGATCAGGACCTTCACCGCGCGGGTGAAACCTGGCACGCTGAAGGTATACGTGGGGGTATCGCGATACGCCATAGGCGACTGAAATAAGTATAGCGAAGCGGCTTTAACGGGCGCGGTGGCGGAAGGTGAACTTAAGGCCGTAGAGCCCGAACTGATCGCGGTCGAGTGTGATGCCGAGATACCGGCTGATGGTCCAGTCGATCTGGATAATATCCTGCGAACTGCTGGCCAGGTTCTGCGTGTAGGTCAGCTTTAGGTTGCGCGCGACTTGTTGCTGAATGGTGACCGTTCCCCCGCTGCCGGTGGTGCCGAGCGGACCCGAGTTGGGATTGATCTGTACCTGGGTCACGCCAAACAGCCGTTGCAGCCGCCCGGCCACCACATTGTTGAGCGCCTGGCCTAGCAGTTGTTCGGAACCGGAAAACGAATTCGAACCGCCGCCGGCCAGCGTCGACGCGGCCTGGGTCGGCTGCCCGGTCGCGAGCAGCGCCACCACGTCGGAACTCGATAGCGGCGGATCGCTCCGGTAGTTGATCGCCAGCTTGTCGGCCGGTCCCACCAGGTTCAGTGTCACGTCGTACTGCTGTACGGTTGTCGTGAGGCCGATGTCGAGAATCGGTTCGATCTTAAACGGATTCACGAACTGCACCTGCGCCTTGGTCACTTGGTACTGGTTGCCGCCAAACAGCAGGCGGCCATCGCTGGCGCTGGCGCGGCCCAGCACCGCCGGATTGGCGAGCGTGCCGCGGAGTCGCAAATCGGCCTGGATCGACAGCCGCGCAAGATTGGTCGCCACCTGCAACTGTGGGCCGGTGATGAGGTGGACGTCCAAACCAATCCGGTTCAATATCGATCCGGAGTCGGGCAGCGAGGGCGGCGTTTGCATGCCGGCGATGAAGAGCGCGAGGTCGAAGTTCTGATCGAGGCCGATGCGATTCAATTGCGCCGCGCCCGTGAGCGTGGCGTTCTGGTTGTCAGCGTGTTCGAGCGAGCTGCCATTGAGTCGCAACCGCAAATCGCCGGTGGCGCTGATTCCCTGATAGCGCAACCGCAAATTGACGCCGGTGGCGGCGAAATCAAAGTTAGTTACCCCCGCCAGGCGGTTGGCAAAACCGGTGATGGCCACGCTGCCGCTGCCGGTATCGGCGGTGAGATGATCAATCTGCGCGCGGTTGCCGCGCAGGCTGAGCTGCCCCTCGATATGATCGAACGCAATGGGCAGGTTCTCCTCCGCCAGACTGGCATCGTGGATCGCGACCGAGCCCGCCAACAGTGGCTGATCGAGCGTGCCCGCCAGGGTGGCGGCGATGGCGAGATGCCCGGAGGCGCGCGTGGAAGGATGCAGGCTCTCGATTAACGCCAGGTTCACCGTGCCCTGCAGCCGCCCGGCGATTGCGGGCGAGGACAGTAGGTGGGGCGTGATGCTGCCGTTGAGCGTCAGGTCGGTATCGTGCGCGGCGTCGCTGCTGGCAATGTGCGCCGGCGCCAGGGTGAGGCCGCCGCGTTCGGTCGTGAGCAGAATCGGCGTCAGATTGCGCAGCACCAGCCCACTCACCGCCAGCTCGACAGGGTTGAGCGCAATGCGGGCGTTAATCCGCTCCGGCTGCGCCAGCGGACCGTCAAGATCGGCGGTGCCGCTGATGCGGCTGTGACCGGTCAAGTCGGCGGGAGTGAAGCGGCGCAGCCAGGCGTCGAAGTCGTAATCGCGCAAATCGAGATGGGCCTGGGCGGCGTAGGGCGCGATTGCATTGGCAACGCCGGTGATATTGAAGTTGCCGTTGGTCAGTACATCGGCGATTTGAAAATGAATGCGGCCCTGATCAAGCTGCGCGCGAGCGCCCACGTCGCCCAGGCTTTCGCCCCCGCCCCGCAGGCCGGTGGTGGTTAGAATCAGCGTGGCTCGAGGCTGTTCCCAGCGCCCCGAACCGGTAAGCTGAAAGCGCACCAGCCCGCTCATCGCCAGCCGTGGTGACTGCAAAGGGGCAATGTCGGCCAACTGCACCGCCGGACTGGCCATGTCGAAGGTATAGGAGTGGTCGGCGAGGCCCAGCCGCAGGCTGCCGCTCACCCGCGTGCGCGGCAGCAGCAGGGCAAAATCGGAGCTGGTGAGCACATCGTCCTCCAGCCGGAAACTGGCCGACATGGCCTGGATCGGCTGCTGCTGCCAGTGGGTCTGGCGAAGCTGCCACTGTCCTCTCCCGGTGGGGTGCTCCGGCGTTCCTGCCAGAGTCGCCTGCACGTCGAGAATGCCACCGGTCAAGGGATAGCTCCGCCCCGCCCAGGCTTTGACCTCGTCCACGCTCAGATGATCCCCGCGCAGCGCCAAGTCGAAGTGGCTGGAGGCGTTCGGCAAGTAATCCGCTAACGCGAGGTCGCCTGAGATGGATATCCGCTGGCCGCCCTGCCGTAACGCGGCATGGTCGAGGTGCAGCCGTTCCGGTGAAATGCTGCCAGCCAGCGTTACATCGTCAATCGCGAAACGTTGATACCGGAAGTGCTGGCTGTGAAATGTTCCAGCCATCGTCGGCGCACTAATGGGTCCGCCGACAGTGCCGTGAAATTCGGCGCTGCCTGAAAAGGGATGGCCGGGTAGCGCGCTCGCATCGGGTGCCGCGGCGCTCATTTGCAGGTGGGAACTGTGGGCGCCCAGCGTTCCGGTCGCCTGCAGGGTGGCGCCGTCGGCAGCGAGCGCCAATTGGCGAAGGGTGATTTGATCGGGGGTAAACGATGCCTTAACCGTTCCAGAAACAGGGATGTGTCCGGAGACGGGTGGCTTGGTGCCGGATCCGGAGGCGATGGTGGCGGAGACCGAGGCCGTTTGCCATTGCTCGATAGACCCGGCGACCTGGAACGTTCCGTTCACGCGCGCGTCCATTAATGGCAGCCACTGGGCCGCGACCGGCGGGATCGGCACGATGGTCCGCAGCGCGGCCAGCTGCAAGCTCGCCATGGCGCCACGCGCGCTTAGCTCATGCCAGTGGCGCAGTTGCGCGGCCGCTTCAAAGCGTCCACCGAGACCGTAAAGAGTGAGATTGGGCAGCGAGAGACCATCGCTGTTCGCCTCGAAGTGGCTCTCGCCCCGCCAGGCGACAGCAGGCTGCGCGCGCAACCGCACGTCGTTCAGCGCCAACTGTCCGGTGGCCGCCATGGCATCCGAACTGGCGGTCGCGTGGCCTTGCAACACGATTTGCCCGGAAGTAAAGCGATGGTCGCGCTGCGCCAGGGAGGCGCTCACTGTAATGGCGGAAAACGTCAAACGCGGACGCTGGAAGTCGTCAAGCCGGCCGCGCGCGTTGATCTCCGCGCCGATTGCGGAGAGGTGCAGGTCATCGATCAAGATCGCCGCAGGCAGCAATTGAAAGCGCAGGTCGGCCCGGGCATCGGCCAATGCCACGCCGCGATACTGTAGCGCGCTTTTCTCAAAACTCAGCGCGCCCGCGAGACCGGCGCCGGCTCGCCGCGCATGCAGCGCAATCGCACTGAGATGTACGTCAAACGGAATAAGCCGGTCGCCCAGGCGTAGTTCGCCCTGGTTGACGTCGAGCGCTCCGATTTTCATATCGAGCAACCGCGCGCTATTGAGCGTGGGCAGCGGCAGCGAGGCGCCGCCCGGGCTGGATATGTCGATGGCGACGTGGGGGCGCTCCAGTTGCAAGCGGTCAATGCGTACTTGCCGATGCCGTAGCGAAAGCAGGCTGGCATCGGCCGCGATCCGGTCGACGGTGGCCAACGTCGAGCCGTCGCCGCGGGTGAGGGTAACGCCGGCCAGGGAAATCCGTAGCGGGCGCAGCGTCAGATCGAAATGCCCGACTTGGACGCGGGTCCCGGTCGCCTGCTCGATTTGCGCCACGACGTAGCCTTCCGCCCGGGCTTGCCATGCTTCAGAACGCAGGTAGGCCCAGCCGGCGGCGGCGATGGCCAGGGCGGCCACGATCAGCAGCCCGGTCACGACCTGGACGCGGCGCGCGCCCCGCATCAACCGCCTCCTTTAATTTCGATCCGCGCCGCCGCGCGCAGTTCCTTAAGCCAGGCGGCTTCATCCGAACTGCGCTGCTGCTGGCGCAGCAGCGTGGCGATCGTCGCGCGGACATCGTCGAGCGGCGCCGGCGCGAGATTGCGGGCGCGGGCCTGGGGTACGAAGATTTCCTTGTAGTAGCTGTCGATAGCCGCTTCCGCTTCCGGCGCATCGCTAAAGTGTTGGTCGAGAAACGCCAGCAGGGTCAACTGCCGCTCGACCAAATCGAAAACGGTTGCGCCATCGAGATGGCAGGCAAGCAGTTGATCGGTCCAGGCCGGGTCACCTCCGGCGCGCTGGCGAAGCATCTCGACCTGCGTTTCGACCAACTCCGGCGAGGCGGTGGGGAACCCGGCGGCGCTGCGCGCCGCGGAAAGAAGCTGATCGTCAATCAAATGCTCGCGTGCGGTTCGCAACTCGGCCGCGCCCAGCGGCGCGGCGCAGCTCGCGTGAGCGGAGAGCCGTGCGAACCAGGCGGCGTCATCAATTTCAGATTGCAGTATCGGCTGGCCATCCACCAGCACCGCAATACGATCGAGCACCTGCGGACGGGCGCACAGCGCCAGCAGGATGAAAATCGTGGCGAGGTGGCGGCTGCGTGTCAAAACGTTTGCCCAATGCTGAAAAAGAAGTGGAACGGCGGCAGCCGCTGGAATAGCACCGCGGGCGCGGACGCGGTGCTGAAGTACTGGAAGGTCGGCGGGTTCACCATGTACCCGGCGTCGAAACGCACCGGGCCCACCGGCGTCTTGTAGCGAATGCCCAAGCCGAGAGTGTGGCTGGTGAAGTCGGTATCGGCCGGTCCAGTCGCGGTCAGTGATCCGCTGGGGGAGATCGGCGGGCGCCAACGCAGCAGCGAACGGAATAGTTGCCGCGGCGTCGAATACACGTTGCCCAGATCGTAAAACACCACGCCACCAATGGAGGGGCCGATCAGGGGAAAGCGCAGCTCGAGGTTATTCACCAACAATGCTTCGCCCCCCACGGGGAAGCCGGTGACCGGATCGCGCGGACCGGCCTGATTGATGCTGAAACCGCGAAGCGAATCGGCGCCCCCGCCGAGAAAACGCTCGGGCAGCGGCAGCACAAAGGCTTGCATGGTGCTGGCCGCGCCGGTAATTGGGTTGGTGAATGTGACCGCTGAGCGCTGCCCAAAGGGAAGCTCAAAGCCGACCTGAGTCGAACGTGCCAGCACCACCGTGCCCTCCTTGCCGAGCGGATGATACCAACGGTTTTGAAACACGGTGCGGCCGAAGTCGGCGAAACCGCTGCCATAGCTCTGATCTACGCCAAACTGCAGGCTGTTGTATGTCCCCTGGTGCGTGTCGAGCGGGTCGTCGCGGTGATCACGGTGATAGGTGGCCGCCAGTTCCGCCACCTGCACCGGCTGGCTGAGAATGGGAATTTCCTGTGGGGCCACCAGCGGCGAAAGAACCCGCACCCGGTGGTACTCGAGAGTGTAGGTCATGCCCGCGCCGATTCCCAGGGATTGCTCGAATTGAACGCCGGCCTGCTCGCGAATGGCGCGGAAGGTGCGAATGTCGAAAGTGTCGTCGTAAAACGTCGTCAAATCGGCGCGGAGCCAGCTTCGATCTAGAAAGTCGGGCATGTCGTAGCCCAGCACCGCCCGCTTTTGCAGCGTGCCGTAGGTTGACTTCAGGGAAAGTGTTTGATCGCGGCCGGTCACGGCGGTGCGGGTGACGTCGAAGCTAAGCAGCGGACTATAGCCGGTCTCGCCCAGCACGTCGCGCAGCGAGGCTTCGCCGCCTGTGCCTCCCTGCACTTGCAGTCCAATGCCTTCGCTGAAAGTGTAGCGGCGGGCCTCATTGACGGTCACATAGACATCCCGATTGAGAATCGCGCCATCGGGGTTGGCCGGCGCGATCGCCGCGCTGGTAAACAAGCCGGAATCGTAGAGCTGCCGCTGGCTGTCAAGCAATTGCATTTGGCTGAGCGGCTGGCCGGCGCCGAAACTCAGGTCGTGCGCGATCACATTGCGGTGGACAAAGTGATTGCCTCCGATAAACACCTGGTGAATCGTCTCCTGCGCGCCTTCGCTGATGGTAAAGATCACATCCCGCTGGTCGGCCGCCGCCGCGGGGTTGGAACGCGCCGTGCAGATTGCGCTCTGGTAACCGGCGTTGTAGTAGTACGTCAGAATGGCGTTGCGGTCGGCGGCGACGCTCGACTCGGCGAATGGCTGGCCCGGCGCCGTGGTCAGTAACTGGCGCAGCGCCGCGCTGTGGACGGCCGAGGCGCCATCAAGGCGTACGTCGTGGACCCGCGTCTGCGGGCCTTCGTCGATTTGGAACTCCACCGCCACGTGGTTGGCCATGCCGCGATAGGCCCGGTTAATGACCGGCTTCACCGCGACCGCGGCGAAACCATTCGAGCGATAGAGCTGGGCGATTGCTTCGGCGTCGCCCTGGGCCAGGGCATGCGAAAAGCGTCCGCGCGCGCCGGGGATGAAATCGGGCCAGGGGCTGTTGGCGCGCACCGCGATGCGTTCCGCCAGGTCGTCGGCGTCGAAATAGTGATTGCCGCTGAACAGCACCGCATCCAGCGATTGCTTGGCGCCGGGTACGATTGTATATAGGATGCGCAAGTGGTCGGCGTTGATCTGGGTCCGGCTATAACTGACGGTGGCATCGAAATAGCCTTTGTTCTGCAGGTCATTCACCAGGTTGCCCCGGCCCTCTTCCACCAGCGCCGTATCCGCGGCGCGCTCCTGATACATCGGCAGCAATTGGTGCAGCGTCCCCGCCGAGTAGGGATAACCTTCCGCCGCGATAGTGACGACCGGGCCGGCAACGACGTCAAAATGCAAATCGACGAGATTGCCCGCCGGATGGAACGACGGCGCCGCCAGCGTGATGTTGGCGGTCAGGCGACCCTGGCCGGCGTAGTAGGCCTGCAACGCGGCCGCGGCATCCTCAATGCGTTCGCGCGACATCGGTTCGCCGCTCCGCAGCTTGCTCGCCCGATAGAGCGCCGCATCGCTGAAAAGCTTGGTGCCGGTGAAGCTGACCTCGCCCAGGCGGGCGAGCGCGCCGGCGTGGATATCGAAGCTAACTGTGGCCTGGTTGGTTCCAGGCATTATGGCCGTGGCGGCGACAATGTCCGATTGGTAATAGCCGTAGGTTTCCAGGCGCTGGCGCAGCTTGCTCTTGGCCGCGGCCAGCTTGGCCGGCGTGTATGCTTCGCCGATGACCAATCCGCTGGCGTCTTCGAGTTCAGTTGCGGTCGGAGGGTCGGGACTGTGCAGTACGCGGATGACGCTCAGGAAAAAATTGGGTTGGGTTTCAAAGCGTAGGCGCACACCGCCGGTGGCCGGCTCGGCCACAGCTTCAATGTCGGAAAACTCGCCCGTGGCGTAAAGCGCCAAAATGCTTCGGCGAATCAGCTCCCGCTGCGGTGCCTGCCCCACCGGCTGCACAATCAGCGGCAAAAACTCGCTGGCCGACCGCCCCGGCGGTGGTTGGACGGCAATTGAAACGACCCGTGGCGATGGGGGAAAGAGCAGCGCCGCCATGAAAAGGACAAAAGCGCACACGGTCAAGAATACAGGATGCTTCACAATGAAGACATGACCGAATCCGCCAGCCGCTATTCGCGCCAGCTGCTGTTTGCGCCCTTGGGCGCAGCCGGCCAGGGCCGGCTCGCGCAGGCTCGCGTCGCGGTTGTCGGCTGCGGGGCTCTCGGTAGTGCCCAGGCCGAGATGCTCGCCCGAGCCGGTGTGGGCCGGCTGCGCATCATCGACCGGGATTTTGTCGAGGCCAGCAATTTGCAGCGTCAATGGCTATTCGACGAGGAAGACGCGGAACAGCGCCTGCCAAAAGCGATTGCCGCGGAACGCCGGCTGGGACGCATCAATCATGAGGTTGTGGTTGAGCCACGCATCGCTGACTTGGAGCCGAACAACGCCGCCGCGCTGCTTGCCGACTGCGATGTCGTAGTGGATGGCACCGACAATTTTGAAACGCGGTTCTTACTCAACGACTTCGCCGTGGCGAACGCCGTTCCCTGGATCTACGGTGCCGCGGTGGCTGCCCGCGGTGCCACGTTTACGATCATTCCGGAAGCTACAGCCTGCCTGAGCTGCGTGTTTCCCGAGCCGCCGGCCGGGCTCACCGACACCTGCGAGAGCGTTGGCGTGCTTGGTTGGGCCGTGGCCTGGGTGGCCGCGCAACAAGTCGGCGAGTGCGTCAAGTTGCTTGCCGGCGCGCGCGACGCTCTGCGGCGAAGCTGGATCTCAGCCGATTTGTGGAGCAATCAATTTCGCGAGTTGGCCGCTCCCCCGCGCGACCCCGAGTGCCCGACCTGCGCCCAACGCGACTTTCGCCACCTGCGGGGAGATGGCCGGGCTGCGATTACGCTCTGCGGCAGAAATGCCGTGCAAATCCACGAGCACCACCGTCCGCTTGATTTGGCGCAACTATCGGCGCGGCTCGGCGCCCACGGCTTGGTGCGCAGCAATAGCTTTGCGCTTCGCTTTCTGCCGCGCGATGCCGCTCCTATCGAAATGACAGTCTTCCCCGACGGTCGCGCTCTGATTCAGGGCACTACGGAAACCGCTGTGGCGCGATCGTTGTACGCTCGCTATCTCGGGGCATGACGAGGAATCATTGTTCCTCGAGCAGCGATGAAGGCGCAGGCAGGTGATTCAACACATAGGTCAAAATGCCGCCTTCGCGGTAATAGGCCAGCTCCATCGGAGTGTCGAGCCGGGCAAGGGCGCGGAAATGCCTGCCGCTTGCGACCACCTCGACCTCGGCGCCGGGCTGAAGACGGTCCAGCCCGTTGATGTCGTAGGTCTCTTCGCCCGTCAGACCCAAACTTTGAGCTGATTCGCCGTTCACAAATTGCAGTGGGAGAATGCCCATGCCGATCAGGTTTGAGCGATGAATGCGCTCGAAGCTAACCGCGATCACCGCTTGCACCCCCAACAGCCGGGGCCCTTTCGCCGCCCAGTCACGGCTCGATCCAGAACCGTATTCGGCGCCCGCAATAATGATGCAGCCGACGCCCTCCTTGGCGTAGCGTTCCGAGGCGGCAAAGATGGACATCGTCTCGCCGCTGGGCAAATGCCTCGTGATGCCGCCCTCGGTCTCGGGCGCCAGCCGATTGCGCAGCCGCGAGTTGGCGAACGTGCCGCGCACCATCACCTCATGATTGCCCCGGCGCGCGCCATAAGAGTTGAAGTCGGCCGCGCGCACGCCGTGCGCGATCAGGTACTCGCCCGCCGGGCTCTTGGCGGCGATGTTGCCGGCCGGTGAAATGTGGTCGGTCGTGACGCTGTCGCCGAGCAGCGCCAGCACGCGCGCGCCGCGGACAACGGTCGGGGCGGCGGCGGTGTTCTCGAAAAATGGCGGCTTTTTAATGTAGGTGGAATCCTGCTGCCAGGGGTAGAGTTCGCCGGTGGTCTCGCCCAAACCCTTCCAGTTGGCGTCGCCGGTGAAGACATCAGCGTATTCGCGGGCGAACATCTCGGGCGTGACGCAGCTCTCGACCGTCGCCGCGACCTCCTCGGGAGTCGGCCACACGTCGCGCAGATACACAGGTTTTCCGTCGCTGCCCTGGCCCAGTGGTTCGGTGACAAGATCGCGGTTCATGTCGCCGGCCAGGGCATAGGCTACCACCAAAGGCGGCGACGCCAGATAGTTGGCGCGCACCAGAGGATGAATGCGTCCCTCAAAGTTGCGATTGCCGCTGAGGACGCTGGCCGCGACCAGCTTTCCGTCTTGAATCGTCTTCTCCACCGCCTCCGGCAGCGGGCCTGAGTTGCCGATACAGGTGGTGCAGCCATAGCCGACGAGGTTGAAGCCGAGCTGCTCGAGGTACTGAGTCAAGCCGGCGCGATCGAGATAGTCGGTCACCACCTTCGAACCGGGCGCGAGCGAGGTCTTCACCCAGGGCTGCGAGCGCAATCCGCGCTCGACCGCTTTTTTCGCCAACAATCCGGCGGCCATCAGCACCGTGGGGTTCGAGGTGTTGGTGCAGCTTGTGATCGCCGCGATCACCACCGAGCCGTGATGCAGGCCATTCGTCGGCGCGGCCGTCGCCGCACCCGGCGCCGAAGCTTGCGGCGGCAGCATGCCCGGCAACGCCTTGGCAAAACCCTCCTTGGCGCGGCTTAGCGGAACGCGATCCTGGGGACGTTTTGGTCCGGCCAGGCTGGGCTCGACCCGCGCCAGATCGAAGTCGAGAACCTCGGTGTAACTGTCGGCGGCATGACTGGCGCCGAACATCCCTTGTTCCTTGGCGTAGCGCTCGACCAACTCCACGCGGGCGGCATCGCGGTGGGTAAAGCGCAGATAGTGCAGCGTAGCCTCGTCAATCGGCGAGATCGCAACCGTCGCGCCGTACTCGGGCGACATATTGCCGAGCGTGGCGCGGTCGGCTACGGTGAGTTGAGCGACGCCCTCGCCGAAGAACTCGACGAACTTGCCCACCACGCCGTGTTTGCGCAGCGCTTCGGTCACGGTCAGCACCAGGTCGGTGGCGGTGGTGCCGGCGGGAAGCTGGTTTAGCAGACGCACTCCGAGAACCTCAGGCAGCAGCATCGAGATCGGCTGTCCCAGCATGGCGGCCTCGGCTTCAATGCCGCCGACGCCCCAACCCATCACGCCCAGACCATTAACCATCGGAGTATGCGAGTCGGTACCGACCAAAGTATCGGGAAAGGCCACATGCCGCCCGCCGATTTTTCCCTGGAGCACGACCCGCGCCAGGTATTCGAGGTTCACCTGATGCACGATGCCGGTGTCGGGCGGCACGACCCGGAAATTGCGCAGCGCGCCCTGGCCCCAGCGCAGGAAGAGGTAGCGCTCGCGGTTGCGGCTGAACTCGAGATCGGCGTTGAAGGCAAACGCGCCGGCGGAGGCGAATTGATCCACCTGCACCGAGTGGTCAATCACCAGCTCGACCGGCTGCAGCGGATTGATGACCTTGGGGTCGCCGCCGCGCGCCTTCACCGCGTCGCGCATGGCGGCGAGATCGGCGATGGCGGGAACGCCGGTGAAATCCTGCAGCAGCACGCGCGCCGGGGTGAAGGCAATCTCGCTTGACTGCTCCTCCGCCGCGCGCGGATCCCAGTTGGCCAGGCGTGCAATATCGTCTTTCGAGACCGAGCGCCCGTCCTCATGTCGGAGCAGGTTCTCGAGTAGTATCTTCATCGCAAACGGCAGCCGCGACACCGGGCCGACGCCCTGCTTTTCGAGCACATCGAGACGAAAAATATCCGGACCACCCGGTCCCAACGGTTGCCGCGCGCCAAAAGAGTTCATGTAATAAGTCTAGAGGAAAAGCGCGGCACCCGCCGCGTCGGCGTCAGCGATTGACGACGCGCATGCCACCTTCGGGATAGCGGGCGCCGACGACCGCCTCCGGCGGCAGGGCGGCGGCGAGGGAGGCCGCTTCCGTAGACGTCAGCCGGATGGCGGTGGCGGCGACGTTCATCTCCAAATACTTGATGCGTTTGGTGCCGGGGATAGGGACAATGTCGCTGCCCTGCGCCAACAGCCAGGCCAGCGCCAGTTGCGAGGCGGTGCATCCCTTGCGGCGGGCGAAGACATCAAGCCGGTCGGCGAGGGGCAGATTTTTCTCGATCGCACCCGGTTGAAAGCGGGGGTTCTGGCCGCGCCAATCATCCGGCGCCAGGTCCGCCTTGGAGCGAATGCCGCCCGCCAAAAAGCCGCGGCCCAGCGGACTATAGGCGACAAAGCCGACCTTCAGTTCGCGGCAGGCGGCGAGCACTTCGTTTTCGGGATCGCGCGTCCAGAGTGAGTACTCCGACTGCAGCGCGGCGATGGGATGGACAGCGCAAGCGCGGCGCAACGTCGCCGCCGAAGCTTCAGACAGACCCAGGAAGCGCACCTTGCCCTCGCGCACCAACTCGGCCATGGCACCCACGGTTTCTTCAATCGGCACGTTGGCGTCCACGCGGTGCTGATAGTAGAGGTCAATGTGGTCGGTGCCCAGCCGGCGCAAGCTCATGTGGCAGGCCGAGCGCACGTACTCGGGACGTCCGTTGACACCGAGGAACGAACCGTCCACGCCGCGCTGGTTTCCGAACTTGGTGGCCACGATCGCCTGGTGGCGCCGTCCGCGGATGGCACGGCCCACCAACAACTCATTCATGCCGACGCCGTACATGTCGGCCGTATCGATCAAGTTCACGCCCAACTCAAGGGCGCGCTGAATGACTGCGATCGCTTCCTCGTCGCTCACGCCGGAACCGTAAAACTCCGACAACCCCATACAGCCGAGGCCGATGCTCGCTACCGTTAAACCGCCCAGTTGCCGCTTTTCCATTACGGCGTCACCACTATTTTTCCGAACATCCCGGCGCGCGCGTGGCCGGTTACGGTGCAGACGTAGTAATACGTCCCCGGCTTCGCCGCCTTTAGTATGAGCGCCGCTCCGGTGTAGTGCCCGTCCTTCTGCGGCTTCAGCATGCCGGTGCCGATCGGTGTCGTGCCGACCGCGCGCTGGTAGGGTGGCGCCTGGGTGGTGAGATAGAGATTGTGGGGCATGTCATCGTCAACGTTGATGACGTTGAGAGTCAAGCGCGTTCCTTTGGGCACTCGAATTTCCGGATTTGACAGCTCGTCAATCTGAAACGACATCATCTTCGCCTTGGGTCCGGCGAGGGCGGTGAGGTGGACATCCTCGACCGCGGCGATGCTGATCAGGTTCGTCTTGCGGTCAATCCGCAGTTGCGGGCTGGTCACCGGAAATGCGGCGTTGGAGGCGTAGCTCTTTGCCTGTTTCGAAACCAAATCGAAGCCGGCGCTGCTGGCCACGGCCAGCGAGAGCATCAGCAACGGCAATATCAGCCACTTGGCGGCGGATTTCATGGTCAAGACCCCTTCTGCTATAGTCTCAGATGTTGGAAGTAGCGCTTTGGGTGATCCTCGCAGGCAATGGAGGATTGAAAAGGGAAGTCGGGTGAAATGCCCGCACGGCCCCGCCACTGTAAGCGGAATGTCCGGCTCGAATTAAGCCACTTGGTGGAATGCCACCGGGGAAGGCGAGCTGGATGCCCGGAGATCGATCCGGGGCTCCGCAAGTCAGGAGACCTGCCCAAGGTTTTTTGGTGGCTCACGCCACCGGTTGGCGTTCAAGCTGACGCGGGTCAGTTTGGAAAGGCAATGGTGTGTCTGTGTTTTTTAATCGTGCCGGGGCCGCATTGGCCCTGACCTTGGCTTTGGTCCTCGGCGGCCAGGCTCAAACCGCAACTCGAATTCAAGGCGAGGTGGACGATGCGCTGGGGCGACCGCTTGCCCACGCCAGCGTCACGCTGGTCGACGCCAGGGGCGCAACCCTGGCTACGACCACCAGCGATGCCCAGGGGGATTACTCGCTGCCCTCGGCTGACCATGCCGTCGCCGTCCGCGCTACGTACCCTCATCTGGCGCCGGCGTCGGTGGCGATGGCCGCCCACCCGGCGAAGCTCGTCTTGGGCCTGAGCACGGTGCAAGCGACGGTGAACGTCACCGCGCTGGGTGTTGCCGCGCCGACGGCGCAGGTCGGTAATACCAGCGCAACGATCACAGCCGAAGACTTGGCAATCACCCATCCGCCGCAGGCCGCCACCGCGCTGCGCGATGCCGCCGGGCTCAGCGTTGTTCAGTCCGGCGAGCCGGGAAGTGTGGTATCGGTTTTCCTGCGCGGCGCGCCCAGCGATTTCACTGAGGTGCTGCTTGACGGCGTGCCGATCCAGAGGCTTGACATCGGCGGCTACGATTTTTCCAATCTTTCGCCCACCGGGCTTGAGGAAATTCAGATCCTGCGCGGACCCGACAGTGTGGTCTACGGTTCCGACGCGGCCGCGGGTGTCATCGCGCTGCGCACCCGCGGCGGTGACGAGGTTTCCTCGCCCGAGTTCGACAGCACCACTCAGGCGGGCGCCTATGCCACCATTGACCAGCAAGACCAGTTTCTCGGCCATCGCGGCGCGGTGAATTACGCATTTCGTTTCGGATATCTTGGCACCCACAACCAAACCCCGAATGCGAAGTTTCGTGACAACACCTACGGCGGCGACGTCGGCTGGCACATGGCGCGCGGCGCCGTGCTGCGCCTGAATCTCCAGCGCGGCTTCTCCGACACCGGCCAGCCCAACGCGCTGTTATTTTTCGGCTTGCCCGACAACGCTTTCAAGCATCAGGGCGAAACTTACGCCAACATTTCCTTCCACCAGCAGATTACGCCGCGCTGGATGCAGCGGATTCAATTCACTCAATCGCAGGCAAATCTTTTCAGTGAAGTTCCCGGACCGGCGGGTGTGCCCGATGGCTTCGGCGATTACGACGGTTTGCCGGTGACAATCCGGGGTGCGAATGGATTCAGTGCCCAGGGCCAGGCGATTCTCAGCTTTGGCGGAACGTTTCCCCAGGTCAGCCCGTCCGACACCTTGCGCCGCGACGCCAATTGGGAAACCGAGCTGCAACTCACGCGAAACTGGAACCTGCTCGGCGGTTACCGCTATTACGACGAGCGCGGACGCAGCGCCAACATCGCGCTCAGCCGCCACGACCACGGCGCCTACGGCGTGATCGCCGGCGGCATCGGCAATCGCCTGTTTGTGAATGGCGGCGGATCAGTCGATCGCAACACGCCCTTCGGCACCACCGCCAATCCTCAGGCTAGCCTGGCTTATTTTGCCCGCCTCGGGCGTGGCGGTTTCTGGGACGAAACCCGGCTGCGCGCCAGCGGCGGGACGGCGTTGAAAGACCCATCGCTGGTGGAAGAGGAATTCTCGCTGTATCAGGAACTTTTCTCCGCCGCCGGCGGCCCGGCGCTCATCCGCCAATTCGGACTCACGCCGGTGCGCCCGCAGCGCGCGCGCGATTTCGACGCCGGCGTGGATCAGTACCTGGCGGGCGGCCGCGCCACCGTGAGCCTTACCTGGTTCGACCATCGCTACTACAATGTGATTGAAGACATCCCCCCCACCGCTTTTCCAGCGCTCGGCATCCCCGCCGCCGTGGCACAGACGGCGCAGTTCGGGGGCGAGTACAACTCACTGACGGAGAGCGCGAGCGGCCTCGAGTTCGAAGCCACGGCCCGCCTCACTCGCGGATGGCGCATCAAGAGTGTTTACACCGCGACAGCGGCCAAAGTCCTTCGCAGTTTTTCCTTCGACGCGCAACAGCCGACGTTCAATCCGTTGTTCCCGGCGATTCCGATTGGCGCCTTCGCGCCGCTGGTGGGCGGGCGGCCATTCCGGGTCGCGCCGCAAACCGGAAGCGTCAACCTGATTTATTCCCGCGGCCGTTGGACCGGCGACGCCGACGCTTACTTCGCCAGCCGCCGCGATGACAGCACGTTCCTGACCGACTCTAATTTCGGCAACACGCTGCTACTCCCGAATCGCAACCTTGACCCGGCGTACGGGTTATTGAACCTAAGTGGCGGCTTCAAGTTGAATCCACACTGGACACTCTTAGCCGCCATTGATAATGCGCTCGATAAGAACTATCAGGAGGTCATCGGGTTCCCGGGCGAGCGCATTACCGGCCGGTTGGGAGTGAGCTGGACCTGGGGAGGCGGCGCCGCAAAACAGTTCTGAAAAAAACTGTATCCAGACGTCGAGGAGGGCATCCCAATTCTTGCAGGCTTGCTCTCCAAATATTCCTGGTTGCCCTCAGCCCGGAATATTGCAGTCTGTCGGCAGGGGCTCGTTCCGCCCGAACGAGCCCTTACCTAATACGCTGTGCCGCCCGCACGTTTCCATTCCGCAAATAAGCGCCGGCAACTCGCGGCCAAACAGCCCGGCTGTAATTTTACGCAGCTGCCACCCTGCCGCAGCAGCTTTTCCGCGGGCACGCGCAATTCGTGAAAACCGGCGCCGGCCGCATCGGCGATGGCGGCGCCATAAACCACCCGATCGAGCTTCGCCCAGTGAATCGCGGCCATGCACATCGGACACGGTTCGCATGTGCTGTAGAGCGTGTGGCCGGCGAGGTCAATGCGCCGCAAACGCCTGGCCGCGGCGCGGATCGCGTTCACCTCGGCGTGCGCTGTGGGGTCGGTCGCCGCCCAAACCCGATTGTGCGCCGCGGCGATGACCACGCCCAGCGGGCTGACAATCAAGGCGCCAAACGGCGACTGGCCGCGGGCAATACCGAGTCGCGCCTGGGCGATGGCGAGGCGCATGAAGGTCTCGGGACGCGTCGTCATGGAATCAGAAGTTACGCGAGGACAGCGTCAGCTCCGAAAGCCTGGCGACGCGCACCGGATCGTTGGCATAAACGCCGGCTGCATATTCAACTCCAATCGTCAGGCCCAGCAGACGCGCCGCGGTCATCTGCAGTTCGATATAGCTCTTCGATTGCGTCTGGGTGACGTGGCAGCGCATGGCGGCCTCCCACTTCACGGCGACGGCGCTAATGTCAATCACGATGCCGGGCGCGCGCATTCCGTGCTGCGTAATGTCATAGAAGTAGAGTTGCGCGATTTTGTGCGCTGGGTGGGCGCGCAGGTCAACCAAGCCGCCGTAGCGCGCCAGGCGGCAGGCGTCGCGCACCAGTTCGCCCGACGCCAGGTGATCGGGATGTTGATTGGCCGACGGATTCGGCGCCAGCACGATCTGGGGTTGAAAGCGGCGAATGTCGCTGGCGATGCGCAGCGCATTGGCAGGGGTCTGTTCCAGGTGGCAGTCGCCCCGGAAGTCGAGAAAGTCTATTTCCGCTCCGATCAGAGCAGCCGCGTTGCGCGACTCTTGTTCGCGCACCTCGGGCGTACCCGCGCTGCCGGCCTCGCCGCGTGAGAGCACCAACATGCGCACCCGCGCGCCCGCCTCGATCTCTTGTATCAGCAACGGCGCGCAGCCGAACTCAATGTCATCGGGATGCGCGCCCACGGCCAGAATGTTCATGCCGCTCACGCCAGCACCGCCTCGCAGACTTCCTGGTAGTACTCCTCGTAGCGGGGGATAATGCGGGCGGAGTCGAAGCGGGTCTCCGCTGTGCGCCGCGCCGCCGCCGACAGACGCTCGTACAACTCCTCATTCTCGAGCAGCTCCACGACGCGCGCCGCCTGGGCATCCACATCGCCCACCGGTTCGAGGTAGCCGTCCACGCCATGAGTCACAAGTTCGCCAATGCCGCCGGTGCGGGTCGCCACGGGCGGTACGCCGCAGGCCATTGCCTCGAGTGCCGCCAGGCCGAACGACTCCAACTCGCTTGGCAGCAGCATCACGTGGGTGCGGGGTATCAGACGCTCGACGTGATCCTGCTTCCCTAAAAACGTGACGTGGGCCGATACGCCCAGCTCCAAAGCCAGCAACTCGGCTGGCCCGCGCTCGGGCCCATCCCCGGCCATGAGCAGGTGAGCGCCGGTGGAGCGCAACACCTTCTCCAGAATGCGAATGCAATCGAGCGTGCGCTTCACGGGGCGAAAGTTGGAGATGTGCAGTAGATACTTCTCCCTCGGCCGCTCGACGGGATTAGGCCGATACACTTCGCAGTTCACGAAGTTCGGAATGACCCGCACCGGCTTGGAGACGCCAAACACCTCCGCCGTGCGGTCGCTCAAATACTGGCTGATCGCCGTAATGCCGTCGGATCTCTCAATCGAAAAACGGGTGATGGGAAAATACGAGCGGTCAATGCCCACCAGCGTGATGTCGGTGCCGTGGAGCGTGGTCACGAACGGCAGCCGGCGCTTGGTGGTCATCTCCTGCGCCAGCAACGCCGCGATCGAGTGTGGAATGGCGTAATGCACGTGCAGCAGGTCGAGCTTGTAGCAGGCCGCAACCTCGGCCATGCGCGAGGCGAGCGCCAGCGTGTAGGGCGGATATTGAAAGAGTGGATACTCGGAGACCTCCACCTCGTGGTAGTGAATGCGCGGCAAGCCGGGGTCGAGACGGATGGGATTGGCGTGGGTAATGAAATGAACTTCGTGTCCGCGCGTCGCCAACTCCAGGCCGAGTTCCGTCGCGACGATGCCGCTGCCGCCATAGCTGGGGTAACAGGTAATGCCGATACGCACCTTTCAAGCTTACTATGGTGATCTATGCGTCGAGCCCTGCTCCTCATCGGCATCGCGGTTGCGCTGGTGGCCCAAGCCCCCGCGCCGCGCCAGACTTCGCCACGACCCACGGTCGCGAGCCGCCAGTTGGAAATCGACCGCGGCGCGGCCGCGGTATGGCAGAGCCTGAAGAAATTACACACCCGCGCCAGCCTGCTGCTGGTGGTGGCCCATCCCGACGACGAGGATGGCGGTATGTTGACCGCGCTCGCGCGCGGCCAGGGCGTGCGTGCCACTCTGCTTACGCTCAATCGCGGTGAAGGTGGCGAGAATCTGATGTCGGACGATTTCTACGACGGCCTGGGGTTGGTGCGCACCCAGGAACTGCTCGCCGCCGATCGCTACTACGGCGTCGACCAGTATTTCACGCGTGTCGTTGATTTCGGATTTTCTAAAACCGAGGCGGAAACGCTGAAACTGTGGGGCCACGAGCGCGTGCTCGGCGACGCGGTGCGGGTGGTGCGCATGACCAGGCCGTTGGTGGTGGCTTCGGTGTTTGTCGGCGGCCCCAGCGATGGGCACGGTAACCACGCCGCGTCGGGTGAAATCGCGCAGGAAGTCTACAACGCCGCCGGCGACCCGAAAATGTTTCCCGAACAGATTCAGGCCGGGTTGCGTCCGTGGAATCCGCTCAAAGTTTACGCGCGCGTGCCAGTGGGTGCATTCACCGACAAGGGCATTTACGATTCGGCCAGTCAGGTCTACGCGCCGGGGCGCGTGTTTGACTACGTTCACCAGTCCTGGATAGAAGGCCAGCCCAGCATCACGCTGCGCGTCAACGAAAGCGGTTACGACCCGCTACTCGGCTCGAGCTATGTGCAACTTGCGCGCCAGGGGCTCGACCAGCAGAAGAGCCAAAACGGCGGCATCGGCATTCCCGATCCGGGCCCCTCGAGCACTCCCTATCATTTATATGCATCGCGGGTGAAAACCAGCGGGCAAGAGAACTCCTACTTCGATGGCGTCGACACTTCGCTCACGGGCATTGCCGATCTCGGCGGAGCCGATGCCGCGGATCTGAAGCCGGCGCTGGCAGCGATCAATCACGATGTCGAGCAGGCGATTGCGGAGTTCTCCGCTTCCGCTCCGGAAAAGATAGCGCCGTTGCTGGCCCACGGTCTGGCCGCAACCAACGCGCTGGCGGCGCGCGTAGCCGGAGGAAGCCTGAGCGCCGAAGCCAAGTACGACATTGGCCACGAGCTTTCCATTAAGCAAGCCCAATTCCAGGCGGCGCTGTGCGAAGCGCTCGGGCTGTCCCTCTCGGCCGTAGTGGGCGGCGGTGGCGGCGGACGCGGTGGTCCGGCCGCGACTTTTGCTAACGCTATTCCCGGCCAGAAGTTCACGGTACAGACTCATGTAGCCGACTCCAGTTCGGTCGCCGTGGACCTGGTTGGCGTTAATTTGTCGTTGCAGGGGAGTCCGCCGATTATGGCGCAGAACGCTACGTTCGGCAGCTTGGTTCCGTTCGCGGAAAAGCCGGTCATCACCCGCTTCGAGGTCGCCATTCCCGGTGATGCGGGCAATACGCGGCCCTATTTTACGCGGCCCAACACCGAGCAGCCCTATTACAACCTGATTGACCCGCAGTACCTCAATCTGCCGGCCGCTCCCTATCCGCTCTCGGCGACCGCGCATTTCCGCTTTGACGGAGTCGAGTTTGCCATGGCGCAGGTGGTGCAAACCGTCGAGCGCGTGAACGGCGCCGGCGTGGTCGAAAATCCGCTCGTGATCGCACCCGCTATCTCGGTTTCCATTACGCCTCACGCCGGTATCGTACCGTTGCCGGCGCAGGCGCTCGATCTTGCCGTAAGCATCCACAGTAACGTAAAGGGGCCGGCCGAGGGCAGTGTCACTCTGCGGCTGCCCAGCGGTTGGACGGCGACGCCGCAATCGGCCCCTTTCAGCCTGGCCCACGAAGGCGAAGACCAGCCGATCTCGTTTCATATTCAGCCCACAGCCGTGACGACAGACAGCTATACCATCACCGCCGTCGCCCATTACAACGGATTGAGTTACGAAGAGGGCTACAAGACGGTTGGTTATACCGGGCTGCGGCCCTCGAACCTCTATGCGCCCGCCACCTATCTCACGCGCGGCGTTCACGTCACCATTGCGGGCCAGCCGGGCGCGCTCAATATTGGCTACGTCGCCGGCACCGGTGACAACGTCCCCCAGTCGCTGGAAAACCTGGGTGTCCATGTGCATTTTCTGGGTCCGCGTGATTTGGCCGCGGGCGACCTTCGCGCCTACGATGCCATCGTGCTTGGGATTCGCGCCTATGCCGCGCGTCCGGATCTGGTCACCAACAATGGGCGTCTGCTCGAGTACGTCAATCAGGGCGGGGTCGTCATCGTGCAGTACGAAACCTCGCAGTTCGACCATGATTTTGGGCCCTACCCCTACAAACTGGGCGGCAACGGCGCCACCGTCGTGGATGAAAAATCGCCGGTGCGCATCCTGCAGCCCGACAATCCCGTGATGAGCGAGCCCAACAAGATCACCGCCGCCGACTTCACGGGTTGGGTCGAGGAGCGCGGACACGGCTTCATCGCGAGCTGGGATCCGCATTACGCGCCGCTGGTCGAAATGCACGATCCCGACCAGGCGCCGCAAGAGGGCGGACTGCTGTATGCGGCCTACGGAAAAGGCGTTTACGTTTACGAAGGCCTGGCGCTCTACCGCCAGTTGGCCGAAGGCGTGCCCGGCGGCTATCGGATATTTGCCAACCTGCTCAGCTTGTCAAAAACGAAAGCCCCGGCATCGCACTGAGATTGAAGTTGGTGGCGATGAAATTGGCGGCGACGGTGTTGCCGACATCGGCCAGTGTCTGGCGCGTCCCGAGGTTACGGCTCGGGCGCCCCGGCGCATAGGCCAGCAGCGGTGCGAATTCACGCGAGTGGTCGGTTGATGCGGTCGTGGGATCGCAGCCATGATCGGCGGTCAGAATGAGCAAGTCGTCGCGGCCCATCCCGGCCACGATTTTGGCCAAATACCGGTCAGCCTCTGCGAGGGCGGCGGCATAACCCGCGACGTCGTTGCGGTGACCGTAAAGCATATCGAAGTCCACCAGATTGACGAAGATCAGCCCGCGCTTAAACGTCGGCATCAGCGCCAGCGTTTTTTCCAGGGCGTCGGCGTTCGAGTTGATCGCGACGGACTCGCTGATCCCTCGACCCAAAAAAATGTCGGAAATCTTGCCCACGCCGTATACCGGCACGTCGGCGGCGGCGAGCAGATCGAGCAGCATGCCCTGCGGCGGCGCCACGGCATAGTCGTGGCGATTGCGCGTCCTGGTGAAGCCGCGCTCGGCATCGCCCACAAAAGGTCGTGCAATCACCCGCCCCACTCGCCATTCGCCCTGTAGCAGTTCGCGCGCCAGCCGGCATATCGAATACAGCTCGGTTAGCGGAATGCAATCCTCGTGCGCCGCAATCTGGAAAACGCTGTCGGCCGAGGTATAGATGATGGGCGAGCCGGTGCGCAGGTGCTCGGCGCCCAGGCGCTGAATGATCTCCGTGCCGCTGGCGGCTTCGTTGCCTAGCGTGCGGCGGCCGATCTGGTGTTCGAAGGCCGCGATCAAGCCGGGCGGAAAGCCGTTGGGAAAAACCGGGAATCCGGGGTCCAGGATGATGCCGGCCATCTCCCAATGCCCGGTGGTCGTATCCTTGCCGTCGGAACGCAGCGCGCACTTCCCGAAGCAAGCCTGCGGCGGCTGATCGCTCGCGATGCCGGGCAGCGGCCGGATGTGCCCCAGCCCCAGCGACTCAAGGCAGGGCAGCGGCGTCGGACAGGCGGCGAGCACGTGTCCCAGCGTGTCGCTGACCGCGTCGTACGGGCCATACTTGGCGGCGTCGGGCATGGCGCCGATACCGACGCTGTCGAGCACGACCAGAAAAACGCGCGCAAACGGGCCCATAGCTTAGGTTGGATTCAAAGCCCGAAGCCAGAGACTACTTGCCGCGAGCGACAATCATCATTGCGATTCCAATCCCCGCCAGGGCGTAAAATCGCCAGGCCGGCCAGGTTGGAAAACCGTGCAACGTCCCCACAGCCGCAGTGGCGGGCAGCATCGGCAAAAAGCCGAGTATTAAGCCTGCAAGTAATAATGCGAGGCCGAGCCAGGTAAGATAAGTCAAAAGGTTGGTGGACGAGAGGGGGATCGAACCCCTGGCCTCCGCATTGCGAACGCGGCGCTCTCCCAGCTGAGCTACTCGCCCTTCCCAGAACAACGATTTTACCACGCGATTGCGACGCTAACCGCCGCCAGGCATAACGCTCCGCCCATTATGGGGCGTAGCCAATCGGTCCCAGGCAGCGTCTGCTCCGCGAACGTCACCAGCGCCAAAACCAGCATCCAGGCGTAGTTCATCATTCCCAGCGCCAGGGCGGTAGCCATCAGCGCCCAGCAGCAGCCGAGGCAGATCACGCCATGATCCAGCCCCAGCCGCAGCAGCGAACGCGGACCTTTGTCCCATTGGCCCAGGAATTGAGTCATGGGATTACGGCAATGGCGCAGGCACGCGCTCTTGACCGGCAGGAACTGGTACACGCCGGCGCCGAGCAGAATGAGCGCGCGCGTGTGAGCTGAAAGCGCGGAGCCGAGCCCGAGTTGCGCGGCGGCGAGCGCCGCGCTGAACGGCAGCCATGCCACGAAGTATCCGGAGGCAAAGCGCGTCCCCGCCGCTGCTGTACCGGCAGGCGCAAACCGCCGCGCCGCCCGCAGCCAGGGCACCGCCGTGGGAGCCATCATCACCGTCATCATTACCTGCCAGACGGCGGCGGAGGCGAAAAAGCCGTTCATTCCACTTTCCAATTGAATCGAGACCAGAGGCCATGGCTGCCGCGGTTCTCGATCCGCAGCGGACCCTGCGAGCCATCATGGTAATCGGTATCGCCGCGCGCGAGTACCTGGGACGAATTGTGGATTTGGTTGTAAATATTCTCGAAGCGCACGGGCTGGCTGCGATCACGCCCGCGGATCGCCGCGATAACCGAACGCAGCCGCCCGGTGATACTGACGCCTTTGGTACCGTCCTCTTCCGTAATTTCGATCGGCACGAACTGGGTGGGCAGGCGATTGGCGACAAAACGACCGAGCACTTCCCAAGGACCACCGGCCGCCCCGCTCAGGATGGCTTCGATCGCCGCCCGCTGCGCGTCATCGGCGACCGGGTCAATGTAAAGTCCTTCGGTCCATCCGCCCGAGCTCATGAGCTGGGGTGTGTCGTAGATCACCACCGCCCTCAGCCCGGCGAGCGGTGTATCGCCGAATCGCCCCGACTCAAACCGAATAGCCCAATACCCCTGGCAGCGCTCGTGGGTACAAAGCTGCGTGAAATGAATATGCCCCGGGCACACCAATTGACAATTGCAATTCTCAAACAGCAGCCCCGCGGCCTGCCATGCGGTTACATTGGGCATGGGATTATGGTGCCACGGCCACCGTACAATCGCGTGTCGATTCCCGCGTGGCGCGACGCCGGATTGGGGCTCAGGGGTCCCCATTCCGGCGCCGCGCCTAAGCGGGTCGCGCGGCGACAGCCGCGCGGAGCCCCGCGCCAATCAATGCCGCGCGACGCCGGATTGGGACACAGGGGTCCCCATTCCGGCGCCGCGCCTAAGCGGGTCGCGCGGCGACAGCCGCGCGGAGCCCCGCGCCAATCAATGCCGCGCGACGCCGGATTGGGGCACAGGGGTCCCCATTCCGGCGCC